>PYIJ01223430.1_pt1 | contig 12854 bp, 24 predicted proteins | sample 3578051 | NCBI WGS metagenome assembly PYIJ01 (sample SAMN08408021, study PRJNA431606) | Marine metagenome isolate SA_KN192-05_S13_5m, whole genome shotgun... | biome: marine; feature: oceanic pelagic zone; material: water; isolation source: surface water sample, 0.2-0.8 um fraction ... | reverse complement strand
CAATCCGCCTAGTAAATCCTGCACTGTAGCCGCTACATCGCCCCTATAAGGAACAAGTACTTCGCGGCCTTCTGATGAACGATAGTCTTTTAGTCCACCAAAATGCTTTTCGTTTGCGGCATTACTACTCATACCGTAGAACTGCACAAACTTCTTTTCTTCTCTAACTGATACATGATCTCCGTTATCATGTACGTCAACTTCATTAGTTTTATAATACTTTGTAATTATTTCACCACCGCCTTGATCATGCCCAGCAAGCATACCACCAAGCATAACAAAATCTGCTCCACCTGCAAAGGCTTTAGCGACATCACCAGGGCAAGTACACCCACCGTCAGCAATAACGTGACCGCCAAGTCCGTGGGCGGCGTCTGCACATTCGATAACTGCCGAAAGTTGCGGATATCCCACACCAGTTTGAATCCTAGTAGTGCAAACAGACCCGGGACCAATGCCCACTTTAACAATATCAGCTCCACTTAAAATCAACTCCTCTGTCATTTCGCCAGTAACTACGTTCCCTGCGATAATAACAATATGGGGATACTGACTTCTAAATTCTTTTACAAACTGTGCAAATCGTTCTGAGTAACCATTTGCTACATCAATACAAACATACTTTAGTTTGCTACCTGTTTGTTCATATACATCTCTAAACTTTGCATGATCTCTATCTGTAATGCCAATACTCATAGCAACAAATTCTGTCCTTGCTGGATCATGTGATCTATCATCTTGATCGAAGTAACCTACAAGTTCGTTAACACTATAAGTTTTAACTAAACAAGTAAAAATGCCTCCAGTAGCAAGTACATCAGCCATTTCAAATGTACCAACACCGTCCATGTTACTTGCCATAATAGGCACACCTCGATAATGTCTATAATCTGTAGTTTCGCCTTTGTAATTACGAAACGTAAATCCTCGTTCTAGATCTACTTCTTTACGACTGCCTAATGTACTACGTTTCGGACGGATAAGAACGTCCTTGTAGTCTAATTTAATATCTTCTTCAATTCGCATTTGGCTTTACTCCATAATTAAAAGAAACACTAATTCTATTTTCGTCAGTTAGATTAGGCTGTACACTATGTTTTAGCCAACCTGGAAATATATAAAGTGCATTTGTCATTGCCTTGTACGTTGTTGCCGTACTTGTAAAGTAATTAGGCTTCTCCATAGGTGGAAGGAAGTATTCTGCATTATCACCTCTTTCGAAAAAGATGTTGCCCTGTTCTGGTATAGCCTTTACGTAATATACTCCGCTTAGTATACTGCCTGCATGATTATGCAAATGATTATATGATCCGGGAGTGTTTATATTGATCCAAATGTTTTGAATTGCTAATTCAGGAATATCTGCTTGTACGGCACAACCATTAACTTGGTCTGTAATCGCACCAACTAGTTTATCAAACTCTTCGTTATCACCTTGTCTAATAGGTCCGCTTTGCCAACCTATGTAGTTTGATACTTGTACGCCCTCGTCAAGTTGTTTACGGTCATTAGCGAATGTTTCAATGTGTGCATTGTTTACACCATCCATCATTCCAGACCATATCACTGAAGGGAACCACTGTTCGGCAGTAAGTGCCATTTTAGTAACCTCTATCTACTTTTTGCTTTTCTTGTAATTTTAACCAACGTTTACGTCCAGCCGCTTTTGCTTTTTTACGTTTAGCACTAGGCTTTTCGTAGTGTTGTCTTTCTTTGTATTCTTGTAGAATACCTTCTTCTTGAACTTTCTTTTTGAAAATTCTAAGAGCCTTCATAACATCGCCGTTACGCACTTCTACATAAAGACCTCTCTTAGATGGATCTTTCTGTTCAAAGTTACGTCTTGGCCTAAATGAGCCTCTTCTATTATTGTTGTACGCCAAAATATTTTACTCCTTCTATAAATTGTTTTAGTTCGTATATTCTATTATTGTTAATTACATTATACACTGATTCAGGGGTGTTTGTCAAGTAAAAAGTTTTACCAAAACCTAATAGATGTCCAATAATCCAAGGGCTAACCTTAGTATTATCTATATCCAAAATAATATAATCTACTGTTTCTGCTACTTCCAAAAGCCAACGTATGTCAGTTTCTAAATTTTCATACAAATACAGGTTTACATTACTTTCAAATTTTTGAGCATAATGGTTAAAGTTTTCTTTTACAGTATCGCTAGGATTTACTAGCAATAGACTAGGATCGTCATTGAATAATTTATCAGGTGACGTGATTAAATTTAATATTGGTTCAGACATCAATATTACTTATTGCTGTCGTCTTGTAATTTGTTCCAAACTGAACTTTCACTTTGTTCTGCATTTTGCACATAACCTTCTTGTTCATCTTTTTTTGGTGCCCAAGGTAGTTCGTGTATTCTACCCGACACAAATGCTTGTTTCCAATCCTTTATGCTTTGATCTGGATTATCTTCTTTCCATTGACGTTTTGCTTTGTTCCATTCTGCGTCTTTTTCATACTTGGCGACAAGTGTAGCTCTTTCTTTAATCTCAGTTGATTTAAGATTGTCTTCGCCAAACATTATACCTTGTTCTTTGGCAACTTCAGCTTCTGCGGCTTCGACCCATTTGTTCCATTGTTCAACGTCAGTTGGTTCTTCTTTTAATTCTTCCGATGATTCTTGTTCTTTTTTTTTAGGTTCGTCTTCTAGCTTTTCTAAAATTTCTTTATCTTCTTCCATAACCTCTTCGGCAACTTTAACGGCATCTTCTTCTGCTTCTTTGTCTAAAGTTTCTTGATCAACATCTTCGAATTTCATTTCTTCTTCTGGCTCAGGTTTATCCTCCGGTTCCGGAGCATCATCCTTTGGGCTTTCGCTATTCCTCGCAATCATATTACCACGAGCAGTTTCGTAGTCTTTCCACTCTTTGTCTTTGTTTCTTCCTCTTGCAAAGTCGAAAGTATACTGTGATGCAATAAGCAACAATACTGCTAGAGGATCAAACACAAATATAATAATCATTATCACCCAACGAACTGCTTCTTCAAGCATTGTGTTGTCTGCTGTCTCCCCGTAAATAAATTCTGCAATATACTTGATAGGTCCTACCTCAGCTTCTAGCATACGGTATTCACCTTCTAACTTATATTTCTTTTCAGTTAGTACATCTACTTCTGCTTCAGAAACTTTAATTTTTAATAATTGTTCGTCTACAGCCGCATCTATTTCATCTGCTTTATCTGTTTGTGCAAGTTGAGAACGTAGTCTTTCAATAAGTGCTTGACTATTTACTACTTGGTCTTCTGCACTCTTACGTAGTCTTTGTATTTCATCTCTTGCAGTTTGTATTACAGGAGACTCAGTTTTACGTACATCGTCAATCTTACCAAGCATTACAAGTTCACGTTCTTTCAATGCAGGTATTTGAACTGTTCTTATATCTTTAACTACTTCGGCCAATCTAGCACGTTCTTTATCTACTGTAGATGTTGCATCAACACGTAGTTGCGAAATCTCAGTTTGAATTTGTGTAATTCTATCACGTTGTGCTTGTACCCATTTAGCAAGTGCCTTACGAGTATTGCCACCAAATAATCCATCACTAGTAACACCAATAATAGCCTGTCCTGCTCTTACTTGGCCATCTTCGCTACTGTTTAATTGATTAGTTACACGGATAATTTCTTCTTCAATTGCTTTAATGTTTTCTAATAATGGTGTAACACTTTTGTTGTCAACATCTAAATTTTCAATCTTAGCTTCGTACTCTTTAGCACTAGTTTCTAAACGTAGGATCTCAGCGGTAATACTTGCTAACTGATCTTCATAAGGTTTAGTTCTATTTGCATCTGTGCCTCTTGCATCTTCAATAATTTTATTCTGTTGATCAATAGCAGGTTTGATACGATCAAATGCTTTGTCAATACGTTCTTGTTCTTTGTCTATTTGTGCTTGTATATTAGCATCAGCACCTGTACCACTAGATTCTAATTTCTTAATCTTTTCATCTGCACGAGTAACAACTGCATTAAGTCTGCTTATCTCACTTTCAATCTGTTGTACTTGTGCAATACTTTCTTCGCCTGCACTTGTTTGTTCGATGTGAGCTTTACTTAAAAAACCAAAGATACCCATGCTTGTAATAAACATGAGTACAATTACTGCTGTCGCAAGATAAGACTTCAACCACCATTTGGCCTGACTCCAATACTTGTGCAACCAAACTGCGGTAACAAGTTTACCAATTTCTAATACACCACCCATAATCATAATGGGTACTGCCGCGGCCGCGAAAATTGCAACCAAACCTGCGATACTATAATATATCGCTACAGCCGAAATTGATAGAGCTGTAATTAAAACTAATATTCCTAATGCCATTTATTATTCCTGTTCTACAATGTAATATTTATCGGATAAAACGCCAGGAATTATCTACTGCATTAATACATGCGGTCTCTGTAAAGTCTCTATGTTTACCATTATAAAAGATTTGACTTTGAATTACCCTACAATAACCACTACCTTGTGGGTAGGTCATTGCAATTCTTACGGCGCCTTGTGCACCTGTATTACCGTTATACCAACGGGTAGTTTCTCCGTTCTGTAGATTATTTAAAGCAAAGAATACTGCTTGTTCCTGTTGTTGTTGGTCGTAGGGCTCCATGCGATTCATAGTCCACGACATATAGTTAATTAAAGCACCTACACTTGTGTCTACTGGTCTGTAATCTGCTTTAGTACTTGCATACGAACTTTCGCTAGTATGCAATAATGTGTTTTGTGCTGAGCAAGCCGATAATAATCCAATACTAATTGTAAGGATGATGAACGATTTCCCAACTGCCATCAAGTTTCTTACATACGAAGCCACGTTGTCTAACAGGTTTACCATTGAGGTTAATTTCATAATAATGCTCCCTACAAGTCTTAGCCATACCACTGTATGCTAGAAAGTGTTTGTTCTCAGGATTGTCAGTACACTTTACATCAACCCTACTGTTTGCTTTGTTGCCATCTTTTAGTGTATATTGACTATCGGTATGACAATACTGCGGTTGAAATTGTGCCATGACAGGCTTTTGGTTGTGTGAGGAGCAGGCTGATATTGCCAGAACTGCTCCTAACAGTACAACGGATCTAACCATTGTTGAGTTGTGCGGTCTTAACATTTTTAGCCTCCTGGACTAGAGCATCAAAGATCTCCTTATCCATTTTGAGTTTTACAAAGGTATACATTTTACCTTGGTATTTAAATGTTCCTGTTTCCTTTGCAATATGCTCGCGAATAGTTGTGCTATTCACAACGTAACTAATCTTAGTCCTAGTTTGCCTACTCTCATTTCCGTTCTGATCTTTGAACTCAAGAATAGTTTCACTATTGACTTCACTGTTAATACGTTTTGCAAAGTTATTCATTGCAATCGCATACATTTGCTCTTCAGCGGCCTGTTGGAAGATTGACTCGCCTGCACCGCAAGCATATGCCATTTCTTTTTTCCACCAAAACCAACCTTCAGCACCTGCTTCTACACAGTTTGCATACCACTTAGGTTGTGCATAAGTGTCACGTTCTGCAATAGTAGTCATAGTTGAACATGCACCTAGAGTGCCAAGTAGTCCTAGTATTGCAATTGATTTGAGAATGCCTTTCATTTTTGCCTCCTAGCCTTAGTTAACGAAAGAAACAACTTTGTTGAACAATTCTGTTACTTGTTCAGCATTAGTTGCCAGTTGAATTTTAGCATCAGCCCACGACTGTGTCTGATACTCTACAATCTTGTCCTTCTCTTGAACAAGAAACTCTTTCACTGTATTAATCGTTTCCATAAAAATTGCCTCCTTAAAAGCCTTAATGGTTAATTATACATATAATATAACATAGGTAATTGAAAAGGTCAACCTATTTTGGCTAACCTTTTTTACCAATTAATGCCAACGATAAAAGATGTGTGTTGAAATGCTACCGACTAATTGAATTTGCTTTGCCCATTTAGGTGAAACATAGTCAGCATGATAATGTGTAGCACCTTCTGTGATACCTCGCATCTTGTCAGTATGTACAATTTTATATGCAATAATTTGTGCCATACGCCAAGCATCGCTGTCTCGAATAGTATCAGCTTTACCGTCACAGTACCAACTAAATTGGCAACGATGTCTAATCGGATAATAGATACGTTCTTTTGGTGCTAGGTCTTTGTGTTGTCTAGTCTTCCAACTTTCTTTAATTGGACCTTCTTTGACAACTTCGCAGATTGTATTAGGATAACGAGTATCCTTAACTCTATTAAGAACTACATCAGCAACCGCATATTGCCCTGCTAGTGGTTCTGATTTAGCTTCAAAGTAAATGTTTTGTGCCAAACAATATAGTTCTGGCTGGTTGTGTTCTGTGTACAATTCGTCGATCGCTGGATCTTGAAATGTACTGGCTTGTGATTGAGCAAAAGCGGTCGATAAACTCATAACGGCTATTACCCAGTATATTATAGATTTCATTAAGTACCTCATGTAATTATTTAAAGTTGATCGGTAAAAACTAAACTGCACAGTTTAGTTTCTTCTCATTTGTGCTATTTCAGTTGCTTGTTTTGAACCTGTTTTGTCATCATCATCTGCAAATACAGGTACTAAATTGCTCTTGTGCATCATTGCAATACCAACAAGTTTACGTTCACCTGTGTACTGTAGTGCTTCTTTCTTCGTAGCAGGTGCAAAACTATCTTTTGTAATCTTACTAGGAATGTTCTGTGTTTCACGAACCTTAGGACCTTCATAAGTCCATGCCTTGTTAGATGTTTTTGTTTTGGGTTTGAAATTGCCACTAACGTATTCTACGTATTCGTCGAACGTCATCACATTGCTATGTGCATGGATACGTTTCATATATTTGTTGTGATCTCGATGATCTTTTTGTAACTTCTCTAGTCTACTGGCCGTCATCTTAGTTGCCTTACGTTTCTTTGTGTTAAGAGTGGTCATGCCACGTACTAAACTCATTGTCATTTTCTGCGCCTATCTGTTGCCTATTAACATTATACGTATAATATACACTCAGTAGGCGCAAAAGTCAACCTATTTTGGTAACCTAATTAGGCAGTTACTCTTCTTCTTGAGATTGTGTACTCAAGTGTTGGTCTACCTTGGTAACCAGTTTCTGCTGTTTTTGATTTTACATTAAAACCAGCATCTCTAATTTCAGAAATTCTAGCACCTGGACTAGCAATATCTAATTTATCTTTTAAACCTTCTAATGTGAAAGTTTTACCAGTTCCCCAGTAGTTAGCTAGGATTTGTTGGTTCTGTGATCCGACTCTAAAATATTTAGATCCAGTTGTATTTGATTTTACCATATTGGTCTCCTTTGTATTAAAAAAAGAGCCCAAAAGAGCTCTCTTCATTGTTTCTAGTTTATCTAATTTAAACATAATACATACATACTACATTCTTTTAAACAAAAGTCAACCTATTTTGGTAAATTATTTCATTTTTTCGACTGCTTCGTCGTATTCTTCACGTGAAACAACACCTTCACGTAGTAATTTCTCGCGATTTGCTAGGTGTTTCATCTCAATTTCGTCTTTAGATCCACCAAAATATGCTACAGCATGTCCCTCTTCAATAAGTATATCAGTGGCTCGCTTATCGTCGACGATGAAGTCTCCAAGGATTCTTCCGAATTTTCCTTTTTTGTCTTCTCCGCTTCTGTCAATTTCTGTTTTAAGATGTTGTATTGATCCAATTGGTAGTAGTTCTTTAAGTCTTTCTTTCGATGCGAGTCCAAAGGTCTTCTCCACTTTATCTCTTGTTCTTGATTCTGGAGTATCAATTCCCATCATACGGACACGTTCTTTATGCATCCAGATACCAAATCCTAAGTCAATATCAATATCAACTGTGTCTCCGTCTACTACTCTTAATACTTTACATTTATATTCGTACATACCCTCTCCTTATCCTATTATTACTAATGTTGGTTCACCTGATATTAAACTTACTACTACACTTGCAAGTGCCCAAAGCAGTAGTGCATAGCCTACCCACCAATACCATGCTTTTCCTTCTAAGAACTTTGCTGTTGCTTTTTTAGTTCCTAGAGGATCTTTGCTTGCCGCCCAAGCAAATAGTTTGTCTTTATTATTAAATGGTGGAACTTTCCAAAGTATAACAGGAATCATTAATAACATAATCCATCCGTCATCATTCCATCCTGCATATGCTCCAAACAAACACATAGGTATCATATAGTAACCTATGTACTGTCTTAAGTGTTCTCTAAAATATATGCCAAGACCTAGAATTGTTACGCAACTAAGTCCGAGCCAAAAAAGAAACATCATTTTCTTTTATCCAATATGTCTTGCATTACATTTGTTGCTGTCTTTTTAAAAAAACGTGGAGCAACACTATGTATAATTAAAGCAGGCACTAGCAGTTGTAATCTAACTGCTGTCTTAAGTGCATGCTTCATATGTTGTAAAGGTGTTTCACCTACTTCTTCTAAATGGAGTTTACATTGTTTACTTAACATTGTCGCCCACCATATCAAATAGTGCAGGACCAAATGTGCTACCTGCCCAACCTAATGCTACAATAGTTACTACTCCTAGTACTAACCATTTCATCTTAAAATCATCTACTACCATTTTAAGACCTATAAGTTCGTTGCCTAATATACGAACGCTTACTTCTAGTTTACCTTGATCGTCAGTTTCTTTTGCCATTTGCTACTCCTGGATTTCGCTACTTTCGGGCATACAATCAAACTGTATGCGGTAATATTCGTTAGTTAAGTTATACGACCATGCTGATCTATCAATAAGTTCTTCACATTGGTGTTGTGGCATTGGAGTATTAAATGCATATTGGTTTCCAATATACAACCATTCTCCCATTGCGGTTTTACCCCACATACTTAATACTAAAACGAACATTTCCATTGTTATCTCCCTTGTCCTTTATACTTTTTGTAAGAACGTTTCTTGTGTTTGTTCATTGAACTAAACTTTGTTCTACTGTGATTATTTCCTATACTTGTTTTTTTTGGTTGTGTTTCATGTGCTTCAAAAGTTTTATGTAACTTCATAACCCTCCTTGGTTATATAGGTATTTATTAAAAAAAAGCCATAAAAAAAGGCCGCACAAGGCGACCTTTTAAGTTTTCTAAGACTGCTTTAGAATTTGAATGTTAATCCCAACTGTGCATTCATGTCACCTGGATTATTAAAGTCCACATCACGTCTTTCTTTAATCTTAAGTTTCATGTCTACTTTCTCTGATAATGCATACTTGGCACCAAATTCAATGTAACTTGAATTACGATCAAAATCAACTACATTATCTGTTGTTGATTGCCATGTATATCCTACTTCTGCAAATGGTGTTACTTTACCAAACGCATGTTCTACACCAATGTACGGCTCTAGATCCATTGTGCGTGTATCTGTTGTATAGCTGTCGCCAAACATAAACTCAGCATGGGCGCCAACATATAATGGTCCTGTTGCTAATTTATTTTTCTTTTCTGCTTTTAGTGCATAATTATCTACGTCACCATCACGCTTCCATTTTACTGTTGCGTCGATTGGTCCTACATCACCACGTAGGTGAAATTCAGTAGCGCCGGTCTTTTTATCTTTGATGCTAATTGAATAGTCATCTGTTTTTGCAGTCATCTTAATTGCAGTATTGTCGAAGTCATCTGCCATAACAGATGTCCCTAACATCGCCACCAAAGCGGCGGTTATTAAAGTCTTTTTCATTATATTTCCTCTTTTATATAAAAGTGTAGATCGTACTTGCCTACAAAGTATAGTTATCTAACCATTTAGATGTGTTGTGCTTTTGTGGCACGAAGTATTTATAATGGTAGGTAATAAAGTTAAAGTGCGACTTTTCTGTTGCTAGGTAAGTCGCCAACCCCGAGCGATTACGCCGCTAGGGCAAAATCCTCATTGACAGCGAAGTCATTAAGTGCACCGAAGTTCACGAAAGTAAATTCGCCGTTGTTTACAGTTGCTTTTGCATTTGTAAAGTTTCTTCGCGTTAACCGAGCTTAGATCCGGATAACTCCACAACATCTATTAACTACCAGTCGATCCTAGTTCAGCCCCATCATAAGCACACTAGTTGGTGTGTGCTTAATGTGTTTATGGTGGAGCTGTCGGGTACCGCCCCCGAGTCCTGCATAGCGTTTGAATTGCTTCAACGTTACGTATATATTTATACAGTCTTTTTAGGTAGATGTCAAGAGAAGAATATAAAAAAGATAACAAGTATAATGTAGTGTTTGATCTATTGCTTGTGTTACCCAATATGCTTTTTGGTCTGTTGTCCATTTATATCTTTTTATTATTCTTGTCTTAATATAATCAATAATAAAATGGAGTACGTAATCTAACAATGCTATTGAGATTGACATTAGAACATTATTAGTTAGTAATGCTATTACAACAAAGGTAAGTCCTGCATGATCGCCTGCATGGATATATCCCTTAAGGCTTTTAAGGTCGCTTTTATCTCCTGGAGTTTTTCTTAAAGATTGTATTGCCAAGTCGGCAATGGCGTGTTTAACGAGTAGTCCATATAGAATTATCAAACCTTCCATACTTTGGACTTTCCTTTACTTCTCTGGTGTATGAATGACTGCTATGTCAACTGCAACGGGTTTACCGTTATGGTCGTCTAGTTCGTAGTCAATGACCATGCCTTCAACTACCTTCTTTACGCCTGCTTTGCGAAACTCTGAAATGTGTACGAACAAGTCTGCTTGTCCTTCGTCACGTGATATAAATCCGTAACCTTTCACGTGGTTGTACCATTTTAATTTGCCCTGCTTCATTTGTTGCCCTTCATTAAGTGTACAGGGCGTAAAAATAACTCTTACGCCCTGTAGTATTTATTACATATTATTTTTTTTATCTTGGATTTCAGCTCGCTTTGCTTTTGCAAGTTTACCCATTTCACCTAGAGCTTTTCTTGCTCTAGCCGCGGCCGCTTTAGTACCGCCTTCAAATTTTTCGTTCTCTGCAAGGTACGCTTCGTACTGTGCAACGATTTGTTCGTGAATTGATGACATCTTTATCTCCTTCTTTGTTAGTTAATCTTTATGCCGGTTGTTGATTCAATGTATTGGTCTGCCATTGCTTTCTCAGTTTTAGCAATAAACACAATAGTTGATAGATTAACATCTAATTCACTATCGCGTCCTACAGTAAAGGTAAATGGCACCAAGCCAATTCCACCTTCTTTAGTCATAGTAAGAGCCATGGGCTTCTTTACTCTCATTGAATCTTTTTCTTTCTTAATTAAGCGAGCTACTACTTCTTCACCTGCTACAGTTTTAAAGCTGATAGTATCGCCGTCTTTATAAGTTGCTTCTAATAACATATTATCCTAAGCTCTCCCCTGTTCCATTCCATCCTGTAGAATCAATATAAGAAAGTAATTGTTCATAACCTCCTATATGTTGATCACCTATAAAAACTTGTGGAGCAGTTCTTGGTGCTGGCAATCCTTTCTCTTCAAAGAGTGCCATTAGTTCGCTTGGCTGAATATCAGTACCAAGTGTAAATGTTTTGTATTCGATTTGCATTTTATCAAATACAGCCTTTGCCTTTACGCATGAAGGACAATGTGGTTTGCTATAGATTACTACTTCTTGCATCATAGACTAAATCCTTTTAGTGAATCCTTGTCTACATCTTGTTTGATACCGCCAATGATGTATGACTCTACTTCAGTCTCTTGTGGAGCCACTTGTAATCCTGACGAACTCAACCAATGTTGTGTCCAAGGTAGTGGGTTATTATTAAGTGGACGATCATAAATTGGTTTATAACCTAATGCTTTTAATCTGCGATTAGCAATGTATTCTACATAATGATACAACAGTTCTTCGTTAAGTCCGATAATAGCACCGTCCTTAAACAAATAGTCTGCCCACGCCTTTTCTTCATCAACACAAGTACGCCACATATCTAATACTTCTTCTTCACATTCTTTAGCAATAGATTGGAACTCTTTATCGTCAAGTCCTTTAATCCAATTCTTAAGAATAGAAGTTGATAGGTTCAAGTGTGTTGCTTCGTCTCTTGCAATTAACGAAATAATCTTTGCACTGCCTTCCATCACTTTGGATTCAGCAAAGGCAAATGTACAAGCAAAGGAAACGTAAAAACGTAGTCCTTCTAGGATATTAACATTGTGCATTGCTAAGAATAGTTTCTTCTTAACATCACGCATGTTGCCTTCCTTGCGATGGATAAAGGCATCCGCCGCTTCTGTAAACGCATCGTAGTTTTTAGTAACTGCCGTTGCACGTTTAAGAATTTCTTTATCGTCCAAGATAGTGTCAAACACTTCACTAGGATCTGCATACACGTTTTTCATAATGTGTGTATATGAACGTGAATGAATAGTTTCAAAGAAGTCCCAAGTAACAATACAACCTTCTAGTTCAGGAAGTGATACGTGTGGCAAGAAAGCCAAACTAGGACCACGCCCTTTTACACTATCAAGTAATGTTTGATACTTTAGGTTACTTGTAAAAATATGTTTCTGTTCTGGTCTGAAGTCAGCAAAGTCTGCTCTGTCCTTTTGCAAACTAACTTCTTCAGGCCTCCAAAAATAACCAAGCATTGTTTGGTTAAGTTTATCAAATTCAGGGAACTTAAACACATCATATCTCTGTGTGTTTTGATCGGGTCCAAAGAACATGGTGCTCTTTGTAAAGTCTACTTTTTCTTGATTAAATACTGTCTTTGCCATTTGTTACCTCTTGTCTCATAACTCTTTCTATTATAACGTCATTATAAAAGCATGTCAACCTCTAAATTGCACATGCCTCACAATGTTCCTCATACTCTTCATCAGACCCTGCAAATTCTT
>PYIJ01361917.1_pt1 | contig 12856 bp, 10 predicted proteins | sample 3578051 | NCBI WGS metagenome assembly PYIJ01 (sample SAMN08408021, study PRJNA431606) | Marine metagenome isolate SA_KN192-05_S13_5m, whole genome shotgun... | biome: marine; feature: oceanic pelagic zone; material: water; isolation source: surface water sample, 0.2-0.8 um fraction ... | reverse complement strand
ATATAATGTTTCTGAGGCAGTTATTGGATTATCACTAATTGCATTTGGAACATCACTTCCTGAATTAGTTGTTGGAATTTTATCTGCAATTAAAAAGAAAGTCGATTTTGCTTTAGGGAATATTTTAGGATCAAATATTTATAATATTCTTGGTGTTCTAGGTATTAGTTCTTTATTTGGTAATTTTACATTACCAGAAATATTCTTAAAACAAGATTTAATAATTATGGTTGCTATTACTTCAATAGTTCTAATCTTTATGCTCTCAATGAAAAAAATTGGAAGAATATATGGAATCTTAGGTTTATCTATCTATGTTTCTTATTTGTACTATATTTTTTAATTTATATTTAAAATTTAGTTTAAATTTAAATTAAATTGGTTAAATAAAACTTAATATGTTTATTGATAAATTAGAAAAATTACAACATCAGCTTATTGAAAATAATTTAGATGCATTCGTAATTATTCCAGGTTCAAACTTTAGGTATTTAACTGGTGGCGATTTTCACTTGATGGAAAGACCAACAGCGTTAATTATTTCCAAAAATCAAAAACCTCTAGCAATACTTCCAGTACTAGAAGTTGATAGTTTTAGAAAACTGAATATTGATGCTGAAATTTTTCAATGGCAAGATAGTGATGGATATCAAGATGCATTTAATAAAGCATTTGAAAAAATTAAAAATTGTAAATCTTTAGGTGTTGAGGGCCAAAGGATGAGGGTTTTTGAATATGAAGCTATAAAAAACGCAAATAAAGATTTAAATATCAGTAATGCTCAAAGAATAATAAGTAATATACGATTACGTAAAAATAGTGATGATGTAGAAAATTTACAAAAAGCTATCAAAATTGCAGAAACAACGTTAGCTAATACTATTAACTATGTAGAAATAGGAAAGTCGGAAATAGAAATTAAAAATTTTCTACTCCAACAACTTTATGAAAATGGTGCTGAAGGTATTGCATTTGATCCTATTGTTTTGGCAGGTGCTAACTCAGCACTTCCTCATGGTCATTCAAGTAATGATTATTTTTTAAAAGATGGTGATTGCCTCCTTTTCGATTTTGGAGCAGTAGTGAATGGTTATAATTCAGATATAACAAGAACTTTTTTTGTTGGTTCTGCTTCAGATGAGCAAAAAAATTTTTATGATGCAGTTTTGAAAGCAAATAAATTGGGATTAAGTATTTCAAAACCTAATTTAACTATGCATAATCTAGATGACAGTGTACTCAATTCTCTAGAAGATTCTGGTTATAAAGATTATATTGTCCACAAAACCGGACATGGCCTTGGACTAGATGTACATGAAGACCCATATATTATGAGAAAAAATAATGAGCTTCTTGAAGAGGGTATGGTAATCACTATTGAACCTGGTCTTTATAAACAAGGAGATCTTGGTGTTAGAATTGAAGATGATGTTTTAATTACAAATGATGGATGTAAAAGTTTAACTACGTTTTCTAAAGAATTAAGAATTATTTAGTTTTCATATTTTGTTGATGAAATAAAAAATATCCAGATAGTAAACTAGCAAAAGGTTTAGCAAGCTTTACAGTATCTGAATTATAATAAAACTCTTTATGTAGTATATTCATTGTTCCTAATATTATGTTATTATTGATAACAGGAATATTGATTATAGATCCACAACCTAGGCTTGATATCACTTCATGATCAAAAAATAATTTTTTTATTGTCTTCATATCTTTTCCAAGAAAATTTTTTTTATTCAAAACAACTTTTTTTGTCCACTCATTTTTAGGAATTGGTTTTGTGCCAAGAAGAGGATATGCTTTAATGTTGCTAGAGTATACTCTTTCAACATACTTCAATGATTTATCTACAACCATCAGTGTAAATAATTTATGCCCTATAATCTTTTTAACTTTTAAATCTAATTCTTTGAAAAATTTTTTGGAATTTTGAGAATTTGTTTTATTTATTAATTCTACTAAAATTTTATTATGGTTTTGTTGCATCTTCTTCATCAGTTACGGTTGGTATAGCTCTTATAAGAGTTTTTGTGTATTCACTTTTTGGGTTTTGGAAAATTTCTATTGTTTCTCCAGTTTCTTCAATTTTACCTTTATTCATTACAACTACTTTATTAGCAATATTTTTTACAACACTTAAATCATGGGTAATAAAAATGTATGTAAGATCAAATTTCTTTTTTATGTCTAATAATAAATTTAATACTTTTGATTGAACAATAACGTCCAAAGCTGAGGTTGGCTCATCAAGAATTATAACTTTTGGTTCTGTTGCTAAAGCTCTTGCGATTGCAACTCTTTGTTTCTGCCCTCCAGATAATGTATCGGGATATCTATCCATAAAATTGCTTTCTAAACCAACAAAAGATAAGAGTTCTTCAACTTTTTCTTTGTATTTATTATTTTCTACAATTTTGTGAATCTTTAATGGCAAGGCTATAGTGCTGTAGATTGTTTTTTTAGGATTTAATGTCGACATTGGATTTTGCTGAACAAACTGAATTTGTTTCCTAAGTTGAAGGCTTCTGTTTTTAATTAGCGTTTTATTTTCAAATAAAACTTCCCCTTCATCTTGTTGATAGATACCTAAAATAATATTAGCTAATGTTGTTTTCCCAGAACCTGACTCTCCAACAATTGCAAAACAATCTCTCTCTAATATTTCTAAGTTTATATTTGATAGTGCTTTCACTATATTATTTTTAATTGTAAATTGTTTTGAAATATCTTGTATCTTAATCATTTTGGATGAGTAAATTTTGGAATTTCAGCGTAGTCAGGAGCATTATCATTGTGAATTGGTATCCTAGTGCCATTTAATTTTGGAATAGATTGTAACAATGCTTCAGTATAGGGATGACCTGGATTTTTAAAAACTTGAGACTTAGTTCCTTCTTCTACAATAACACCTCTGTAAATGACATAGACTTTCTCTGCAAATCTTCTAACAACTCCCATGTTATGAGTAATTAAAAGTACAGCTGTATTCGTTACCTTTGTTAAATCATCCATTAAATCTAATGCCTGATTTTGCACAGTTACATCTAAAGCAGTACTCGGCTCATCTGCTAAAAGTAAGTCAGGATTATTTATCATTGCCATTGTAATCACTACTCTTTGAGCCATTCCACCACTTAGCTGAAAAGGATATGACTCCATTACTCTTTCAGGATCTCTTATTGAGACCTTAAGTAACGCTTCACATGCTTTATCAAATGAGTCTTTTTTACTAACTTTTCCGCCATTACAATTTACTTCAAAAAATTGTTCTTTAATTTTAAATACTGGATTTAATGCAGCGATTGGATCTTGAAATATTATAGAAATATTATTTCCCCTTATTTTTTTAAATTCTCTTTGGGATAAATTGATTAGTTCTCTATCTTTGAAAATAATATTACCATTTTTAAAAACATTTTTTTGATTTAGTAATCCTAAAATTAATTTAGTTGTTACTGATTTACCTGAACCTGATTCTCCAACTAAGGCTACTTTTTCACCTTTTTCCAACTCTAAATTAATTTTTTTTAGAACATTTAGCGTACCTTCATACATTTTAAAAGATAGCTCTAAATTTTTGATTGATAATAATTTATTAGACATCAACATCAAACATATCTTTCAGACCGTCTCCAACTAAGTTAAAACCAAGTACTACAATTAAAATTGCAAAACCAGGAAACAACGAAAACCACCAAGTGTCAGGTAGAACTGAAGCTCCTTTTGCTACCATTGTACCAAGATCAGGAGTGGGGGGTTGAGCGCCTAATCCCAAAAAACTTAATGAAGATCCAACAAGAATTACAAAACCTAAATCAAGAGTTATCTTTGTAAGTAGTGAAGGAAGGCAATTAGGTAAAATTTCTCTAAACATAATATGCATTTTAGATGCGCCCATGATTTCAGCCGCTGCAATATAACCCTCAGTTTTTACTGAACGAGTAATATTATAAATCAATCTTGTGTACCATGGCCACCATGCCATAGATACAGCTATCATTGTATAAAATAGATTGGGTCTGTCTAAAAGACCTATAATAGATAGTGCTAAAACTAAAGCGGGGATTGCTAAAAAAACATCTGTGATTCTCATTAAAATCATTTCAGTTTTTTTACCAACATATCCTGCGCATAATCCCATTGTAACTCCAATTGGGACAGCAATCGCAAGAACGACAATTCCTAGTGTTAAAGAAATTCTGTAACCAAAAATTACTCTTGTAAAAATATCTCTTCCAATTTTATCTGTACCAAAAATATATGTAGAACTAGGCGGCTTGGATTTGTTTGCAAAATCTGTAAATGGCCCAACATGTTCTGGAAAAGGTGTTATAAATGGCGCAAATATTGCTAAAATTACAATAGTTGTGACAATTACAAGACCAACTACAGATAAAGGATTTCTACTAAATTTATAAAAATATTTTGATTTAAAAAAATTCATATCAATCCTTAGTAGTTATTCTAGGGTTTAAGAGTAATACCACAAAATCAACAATCATATTAATAATTAGAAAGAATGTTGTAATAACTAATGCTGTTGCAATTATACCATTAAGATCTTTAGCCAGTATAACTTCAACACCATATTTGGCCATACCAGGCCAAACAAAAACAGTTTCAACTAAAAATGCATTTCCTAACATAAAAGCAAAATCCAAACCGATTATTGTAACAGTAGGTATTGAAGCTGGTTTTAATGCATACTTAGTTGCAATTCTATACTCACTAAAAGAGTATGATTTTGCAAACTCAATATATTGTTTTTCATAAACATCACTTAAATTAGTTCTAGTTAATCTAGCGACATTACCAATAGCAGGTAGTGCTATAGCTAGACCTGGTAAAATTAGATGTAAAAAAGCATCACCAAAAACTTTGAAATTGCCCTCAAGAAGAGAATCTACCAAAAGCAAACCAGTCACAAGTGTTGGAGGATCTAAAGCTTCATTCATCCTTTCTGAAACTGGTAAAATTGGAAACCAAAATGCAAAAATTAACATTAGTATTATTGCCCAAAGAAAACTTGGAGTTACAACTCCTAAAAGTGAAATTAATCTTGCAACATTATCAATAATACTATTCTTAAATTTTCCAGAAAGAATCCCAAGAGGCATTCCGATGAGAATCATTAATAAGCCAGACATTAATACTAATTCAAACGTAGCTGGAAAATAAGAAACAATATCAACTAATACTGGTCTTTTAGTATAAGTAGAAATCCCTAAATCACCTTGAAATAATTTTTCAATAAAAATTCCATATTGAATAAAAATTGATTCATTTAAGTGTAAAGTTTCTCTTAATTGTTCAACCATTTCATCAGTAGCAAATGGTCCAAGTGCTATCCTAGCTGGATCTCCAGGTATCAGTCTTGCAAGACAAAAAATTACAATCGAGACACCGAAAAATACAATAATCGAAACAAAAATTCTTCTTAAAAAATATTGTAGAGTGTTCAATTTTATAGATTTATAAAAAAAGGCCGGTCTTTATAGACCGGCCATCAAATTTAATTTACTGCCATTTCTCTAAATGACAAGTTTCTACCCATTGTACCATACTGTTGTTGTGTACTAATTGTATCTGAATTTGATACATTCTTAGATATTGGTTGAAACCCAACAAAGTCTGTTATGAATAAAGTAATAGCATTATCAATCATTACCTGATTGGCAGCTTGATAAATTTTTATTCTTTCAGCTTCATTTGTTTCAGTTCTTCCTTTTTCTAATAGTGCATCAAGTTCTGGATCATTAGCCCATTCAGCTGACATCCACGTACCACCTCTTGAAGAGTGGAACTGAGCGTACATTAGTGCGTCAGGATCTGGTACATTCGCAAGAACTGAAACTACAGTTGCATGCGGAGTATTTTCCCAACTTGATACTTGTTCAGTAAATTTAGCCCAAGGCAAACCAGTTACTGTAGCATCATACCCTAGTTCCATGGCATTAGCTTGTAATTGTAAAGCCCATGGCTCTTCATATGGAACTTCAGCAATCCAAGCTAAATCAAGTGTAAAATCAGAAGGATTATATTTACATTTTGCTTGTTCAGCTTTAGCCTTCTCAATATCTCTTTCAATTGGAGCTTTGTTAGGATCGTATCCTAAAACTCCAGCAATTAAAGCTCCACTTGCTTTTTGACCAGCAACTAAATCATCAGTAATTGCGAAAGATTGATAAAGAGAATCATAGTCATAAGCTAATTGTATTGCTCTTCGGCAATGAACATCATCAAATGGCGCTCTTCTATTATTTAGCTTGTTCATCCAAGATCCTGGACGATTAATTTTTACTAAATCGACACTATCTTCTTTTGAAAGTGCAGCAAGAACTTCATTTGGAAGCCACATACTTGAGATCTCATGTTCACCTCTGAGTAAAAGTGCTTTAATTGTAGCTGCTTCAACACTGTATTTAATAATTACTTCATCTGGTGCTTTTGCATTATGACCTTGAAAATAATCATCATTTTTAACTAATACAGTTTTAACGTTTGGATCGTGTTCACTTAATTTATAAGCACCAGTTCCAGCAGAAGTTGATAATAGATATGCTTCACCGTAATCGCCATTATCACCATAATTACCGTCAACAGTATTAGCTTGAACATCATCTTTATCAACAATCGCCAATCTCATTAAACTTGCAACTAGTGGCGCAAATGGTTCTGTTGTTTTAAACTGAACTGTACTTGCATCTAAAGCAGTAACACTTTCAACTGAACCAAAAAGGAATGAAAAACCCTGACCCATATCCATTAATCTATTAAATGAATAAACTACATCGTCAGCATCAAGTGTATTTCCACTATGAAATTTTACACCACTTTTTAAAGATACATTCAATGTGTTTGGATCTGGATATTCCCAACCAGTTGAAAGTAATGGTTTAAGTCCACTTCCATTTTTCCCTTCATCAACGAGAGCGTCATAGACATTAAATATAATTACAGAATCTATGTTATCAGAGAATTTAGCTGGATCAGCTTCTCCAATTGCTGCTTCGTCAGTTCTGATTACCGTTTTTGCACTTACAAATGAAAAAGATAATACAGATATTATTAGGGATAATAAAATTGTTTTAAAAAAACTAATTTTTTTCATTTTATTCCTCCTAAAAAAAATTAAATATTGATAAATCTTAGAGGAATTAAAAAAGAATTCAATTGTATAATATTGAACGTATATATGAAAAAATTGCTATTTTTTTTTGATTATTTAATTAAATTTGAAATGTTTAAAGTTTTCTTCGACATATTTTTTAGATAAATATTCTTGTTTTAAGTCATACTCAATTTTTTCTATTTTTCGAAACTCAGGATTTCCATACCCACCACCGCCACCAGTTAAAAAAATTATCTTATCACCTTTATCTAATTTATATCCTGATTTCTTTGGCATAAAAAATTTATCTCCATTTTTTTTAATTACTTGTACGTTATTTGCTCTTCCAGCTTTCCCATCTTTTATACCCCATGGAGGATTCTTTGTTCTTTCAACAACAGTCGTAATAAATGTTTCTTCAATCATTTCGAATTCTAAATCTAAACCTAAACCCCCTCTAAATTCACCTGCGCCACAAGAGTCTTTAGCTAATTCTATTTTATTTATTAGCCAAGGATTTTTTGACTCCCAAATTTCTGTCGGAGAAATTCTAGTGCCAGCTGAATTGTGATGCATTGAAGTAACCCCATCACCATTGTAAAAACCACCTTGGCCTACAGGATGAGGAGCTCCGTCTGCCCAAGGTTCACCATCTTTTTCTCTTTTGCCCCACCAAACTGCTGCAGCTAAACACCCACCACTACTTGCAGGAAATGCTTCAGGTAATTTTTCAGATAGAATTCTGTAAATAACTTCAATTACTTGTAAACCAGGCCATCCATTTAAAAAACAAGGAGCAGGAGAAACCGGATTAAACATAGTTCCTTTTTTTGTTTTAACAATTAATGGTCTAAAAAAACCTTCATTTGGCTGCTCCCCATTTCCTGCCATCATACTAAATGCAACACGGGCTTTAGAAACAGTTGATGGTAGAGGACAATTGATTGGTCCATTTTGTTGATCTGGTGCATCTGTAAAATCTAGAATTAAATCTGACCCTTTTACTTCAATAGATATTTTGAATTTCACAACACCTTCATCTACGCCATTACTATCCATCTGACCAAAACCAGAATATGTACCATCAGGAATTTTTTCTAAACTTTTTCTAACTAATTTTTCACCATGTTCATATATTTCTAAGACAGAAGCATAAAATAATTCGTAACCAAATTTATTTACAATTCTTTTTAAAGCATTTGCTCCTGCAATTATTCCATTTAGTTGAGCATTTAAATCACCCTCAATAGCCTTAGGTACTCTTGAATTTGCTTTGATTAATTTAAAAATATCTTCTTCTAATTTTCCTTTTTTATAAAGCTTAAGCCCAGGGTAAATAGTACCTTCTTGAAAAACATCTACCGTATCTGTTGAATAAGGTTCTTTACCTCCTGTATCAAGCCAGTGAGCTTTAATTGCTGTATATCCTATTAGTTTGTTTTCTATAAAAACTGGCTTAACTAGTGCAGCATCCTGTGAATGAGAACCTGAACCATATGGATTATTATATATAATTATATCTCCATCAAAGATATTTTCTTCTCCCCCAACTTCTTTAACTGCTTGCTCTACACAAAAACTAAGTGTCCCCATGAAACCAGGTAAACTTGGTGACTGTGAAAGCATACAATAATTTTTATCGTAGATTGCACTAGCAAAATCAAGAACCTCATAAATGATGGGTGAAAAAGCTGATCTTACCAAAGCCTTTTTCATTTGCTCTGCTGCTGAATTGAGACTATTTCTAATTATTTCAGAAGTTATTGGATCAGTTTTAATTTTTTTATTTTTTTTAATTCCTTAGATTGAAAAATATCAATACTCATAAATATATTTCGATAATAATGATTTTATTCTACTTTTAATAAAAAAATTTTCAAAATTAATAATATTGTCTGTTAATTATTCTTGAATTCTAAATAGCATCTGATAGCTTACTTTCTATTATGTCATCAAGAATAGGAGTAGATATAGGTGGTACATTTACTGATTTTATTGTTTATGATGAAAATGATAACAAAGTAATAATTGATAAAATACCAACGACTCCAGCAGATCCTGAAAAAGCAGTTATTGAAGTAGTTAAAAGAAATTTAAATAAGGAACAGTTAAGTAATATTGATTTTTTCTTACATGGTACTACTGTTGGTTTAAATGCTTTATTAGAAAGAAAGGGATCAAAAGTAGGATTACTTTGCACAAAAGGTTTTAGAGACATTATTGAGATTAGAAGGGGCGATAGGGATGAAATGTACAATTTATTTTGGCAACCACCACCGCCATTAGTTCCACGTTATTTAAGACTAGAAATTGAAGAGAGGTTATTTGCAAATGGGAAGGTTCACACTAATCTAAACATAAATGATGTTAAAGAGTCTTGTAAACATTTTATTGATGAAGGTGTTAACAGTGTTGCTATAGCTTTTATGAATGCTTATTCCAATAAAGAGCATGAATTACTTGCTAAAAAAACTTTAATAGAAAATGGTTTTAAAGGTGAAATTTCATTATCATCTTTGGTTTCAGGTGAATATAGGGAATACGAAAGAACAACAACCACAATAATAGATGCTTTCGTAAAAGCTAGAATGTCAAATTATTTAGATACTTTAAAAAATAGTCTTAATGACATTGGTTTTAAAGGTTCGTTTCTTTTAACTCGATCTGGAAGTGGTTCAATGACCTTTGATGAAGCAAGTGAAAGACCTTTTGAGACAATTATGTCAGGTCCAGTTGCAGGAGCAGAGGGTGCAGGAGAATTATCAAGGAAGCTTAAAAATACAAATATGGTTACTGCAGATGTTGGCGGTACAAGTTTTGATACTTGTTTAATTTTAGATGGAAGACCACAAATACAATTTGAAGGAAAAATAGTTGGTTTACCTCTCCAATCTCCTTGGGTAGATGTTCGTTCAATTGGTGCTGGTGGTGGATCAATTGCCTACTTGGATGATGGAGGTTTGCTTAGATCAGGGCCTCAAAGTGCTGGGGCTGTGCCGGGTCCAGCATGTTATGAAAGAGGTGGAAAACAACCAACAACTACTGATGCTGCTTTTTATTTAGGAATGCTTGGTGAAGGTAAACTAGCATCAGGATTACAATTAAATAAAAAACTAGCGGAAGACGCCCTTAATTCTGTTGGTTCAAAAATTAATTTATCAGCTTTTGATACTGCAAAAGGTATTCTAAAAATAAGTAGTGCCAATATGGCTGATGCGATTAGAGAAATTACAATTGAACAAGGTATTGATCCTAGAGAGTTAAAACTTTTAGCTTTTGGAGGAGCCGGTCCTTTAATGTCTAATTTAATAGCTGAAGAACTTGAAATAAAAGAAATAATTATACCTCCTTACTCTGGTAATTTTTCTGCTTGGGGGCTTTTAGGAGCAGATTTACTACAGATGAATGCCAAAACTAAAATTCTACGTCTATCAGATGATGCATTAACTGAGTGTAACACCATTTTAGAAAATTTATTCAAAGAATTAGAGGAAAGACAAAAAATAGATTTTACAGCTAATGAAAAAATAAAAGAAGTTGCTCTTGACATGAGATGGATGGGTCAAGAACATACAATTACTCTTAAAATTGATGATCATTCAGATGGAAAAATAAATTTAGATTCTGAAACGTTAAAACAAAACTTTATGAAAGAATATGAAAAAACTTTTGGAAGTAAATTAGATACTGTAGTCGAGGTCGTATCTACTAGAGCATCAATACGCGTTAATCTACCTAGAAAATCAGAGTCAGGAAAAATAGAAGAAGATAATATAGAAATATCTTCAAGTACAATTAGTTGTTTTTCTTTTAATGCTGATAAAAATTTAGAATTTAAAATTATTCCTAGAAATGAAATAAAATCTGGAATGTCAGGACCTATGATAATTTTGGAAAGTACAGCAGTTACTTATGTTGATGAAAATTATAATATTAATACAGATGGATTAGGAAACCTAATTCTTAATAATAAGGAGAATTAATTTAATGAGTAGTGAACTTCATCATTATAAATGTGGCGTAGATAGAAAATCAAATAAAGCAGAGGTTGATCCAATTACAACCCAGATAGTAAGAAACTCATTAAATTCTGCTGCTGAACAAATGAAAAGAGCGCTATGCAGAACTGCAATGTCTCCTGTAATTTACGATGTATTAGATTTTGCTGGTGCTATTTATGACAATCACATGAGACTTTTAGCTCAGGCACCAAGCTTACCATTGTTTATGGGAACTTTAAATTTTTGTATTGAGGAAGCAGTTAAAGGAGTCGGGGGAGAGTCCAAACTCAATGAAGGTGATATAATTATATATAACTCACCTTATGGTACTGGTTCACACCCACAAGATGCTGCATTAGTTATGCCAGTTTTTTTTGATGGAGAATTAATAGCATACACCGCAATTAAAGCACATTGGCTTGATATAGCTGGAAAAGAACCATACTCAACAGATACAGTTGATGTTTTTCAAGAGGGAACCGTTTACCCAGGTGTTAAACTTTATAATAAAGGTGAATTAGTTGAGGACATTTACAAAATGTGTATTGCTAATACACGAGTTCCTAACTCTGTTGCAGGTGATATTAACGCTCAAGCAATTGGAGTAAGAGCTGGTGAAAGAGCATTAAAGAAGATTGTCGCAAAATATGGTTTAAAAAAATTTAGAGATACTACTGAAGCAATCTTTGATGCCGGTGAAATGATAGTTAGAAACTACTTAAAGAAAATTCCTAATGGTGAGTATGTTGGATCAGGACAAATGGATAGTAATGGTGTTGAAGAAGGTACAGTACCATTTGATTTGAAAGTAATTATTGAGGATGAAAAAGTAATTTTAGATATGTCAAATGCACCACCTCAACAAAATGGACCTATAAATTGTCCTTTACCTTCAACTGTATCAACAGCTCGTGTATCTATGAGTATGTTAGCCGGAAGTAATGAGCCACCTAACGAAGGTTTTTTTAGACCAATAGAGGTTATCACTAAACCTGGAACGCTGTTCCATCCTATTTCTCCTGCCCCATGTTTTTTATATGGTTGGCCTGCTTTACAAGCAATAGAAGTTTTTTATAGAGCTCTTGGAACAAAGTTCCCTGAAAATGTTCCAGCAAGTAGTGGAGGTTGTATAAATGGTATTGTCTGGTGGGGCATACGAGAAGAAACTGGTGAGCCTTGGGCAGATGGAGCTCCTCATCCAGTTGGTCAAGGTGCAAGTCATTTTGGAGATGGAGCAACATGTCTTCATCATGCAGAATCAGCAACTAGATTTGCTCCAGCAGAGGTTTGGGAAAATAGAAACCCTTGGTTGATAAATAAAGTTGAACTAATACAAGATAGTTGTGGAGCTGGAAAAAATAGAGGAGGTTTAGGAGTTAACTTTGAATTTGAAATGTTAGAGGACTCTTTTGCAACCACAGTTTGTGAAAGAAGTAAACTACCTCCTTGGGGTTTAAACGGCGGTCTTGAAGCTCTGCCGAATAATTGTTTTTTAATGGAAGATGGAAAGACAAATAGAGAAGTTCCAAAAGCTACTAGAGTTCCAATAAAAAAAGGTAACAAAATATTACTTCAATGTGGAGGTGGTGGCGGATATGGAGATCCAAAAGAAAGAGATCATAGCAAAATTATTGATGATGTAAAACAGGGTTACTTATCTAAAGAATATGTTAATAAATACTACCCAGATGTTAAATTATAATAAATGTTAAGAGTAGCAACAGATGTGGGCGGTACT
>PYIJ01413923.1_pt1 | contig 12866 bp, 8 predicted proteins | sample 3578051 | NCBI WGS metagenome assembly PYIJ01 (sample SAMN08408021, study PRJNA431606) | Marine metagenome isolate SA_KN192-05_S13_5m, whole genome shotgun... | biome: marine; feature: oceanic pelagic zone; material: water; isolation source: surface water sample, 0.2-0.8 um fraction ... | reverse complement strand
AGTTTTGCCATCGACAAAGGCGACTGGGACTTTACTGTCGATTTTGAAGGGCGGCTCGACGGCGATCAGATTGAAGGTTCCTATTACCCAGGCGTGGTCCCAGTCACTGGCCGACGCATGTCCCATGCCTAGCTAGGCATAGCGGCAATGGAGATGAAGAGAGCGATCGACACAAACACTGGCGCACTGACGCAGATCACGCACAGTCGTTGGAATTACGCCTAAAGCAGGCACATAAGGGAAGCATTTATGAAAATCACTGACGTTAAAGTTACTGTCTGGGAATGGAAGGATATTCCACCAACGCGTTACACCCTCAACGTGAAGAGCTCAGGTGGCTCCACGCATATGGCACTCGTAAGAATCATCACTGACGAGAGTATCGAGGGGCACGCCTTTCTCGGCAATGCCCTTAGCTCTTTAGGCAACGACCCCAGCATAATCATTGAACGATTCAAGCCGATGTTGGTAGGGCAAGACCCTCTGGATCGAGAAAAGATCTTTCAGCGCATGACGAATTGGGCCATGGGCCCAATCCTGCGGGTGATCGGCGCGATCGACGTGGCACTTTGGGATCTGGCAGGGAAGGCAGCAGGCGTGCCGATACACAATTTGATGGGCTCCTATCGCAGCAGCGTGCCCGCCTATGCCAGTTCCGCCGTTTTTGAGCATACCGAAGAATATGCAGAAGAAGCTGTTCGCTATCAAGAAGCGGGCTGGAGCGCGTACAAAATTCATCCGCCCGCCATCGCCGCGTGGGACATCAAAATTTGTGAGGCGGTGCGCAAAGCGGTGGGCGATGACTACCGACTCATGCTGGACTCGACCTGGTCATACGATTACCCGGACGCCCTACGAGTAGGGCGAGCCGCCGAGGCATTGGACTTTTACTGGTATGAAGACCCACTAGCCTATGACGACATCAATGGCTACATCAAACTCAAGCAAGATTTGCGAATACCGCTTATGGCCACCGAAATGCCCAACACCGGCCCCAAGGCTTATGCGCCGTGGATTATGAACAACGCCACGGACTATCTGCGCGGGGACGTTGCCATCAAGGGCGGCCTTACCTCTTGCCTGAAGACTGCACACACGGCCGAAACGTTCCAAATGAATTACGAGGTGCACCACGGCGGTAACTCGTTGAACAACGTTGCGAACCTGCACCTCATCATGGCAGTGAAAAACTGCGAGTATTTTGAAGTGCTGCTACCGGACGAAGCGCAAAAGCACGGTCTGGTGCAAGATATTGAGGTGGATAAGAACGGCATGGTGCATGCGCATCAGGAACCGGGGCTTGGCGCGCAAATTGACTTTGAGCTCATCGAGCACAACAAAGTCGCGGAACTGTGATTTAGCTACGCCATGTTAGAATCGCAGTGCAAGAACCTACTCGCCACCATGGAACCGCGACTACTCACACAATAAAGACCGTTTATCGGCGTCTTGGCTAGGAGAATGAACGTGAGCAAAGCAACCCACACACTCGATTGGCAGCAACTGCAGGATATGCCCGTCGCCAAATGGGAGCCTGCCAGCATTCTCATCGACGGCCAGCTCTACGTGCTTGGTGGTTACGAGAACTACATCATGTCGAGCAGATGCCTACATGTGTTTGACCCCAAGACCGAAATTTGGCAGCAGCTGCAGGACCTACCCAGCGCCATATCCCACGTCAATCTGGTACCCGGAGAGTCAGGTTTCTGGTTCGCGGGTGGTATGAAAGACAAGGTACACCCGGGCAAGGATCATATTATTGCTGAAGTCTGGCACTACAACATCGAGCTCGATCGCTACACAGCCGCGCCACTCCTGCCCGGCCCACGAGCCGGTGGCGGATTGGCGCGTATCGGCGACAACCTGCACTACATATCCGGCTTGATGGCGGACCGAGACACCGATTCGCCGGATCATTGGGTGCTCGACCTCGCGGCTTGGCGAGAGGGCGAAAAAACCGACTGGGTCGAAGCCGCCCCCCTACCCGTCGGACGCAACCAACTTTCGGTCGCGGTGCTCAATGACGAGATCTACGTAGTGGGTGGTCAATTCAATCATGACTCTCAGCAGCTCGATCAAACCGATGTCGATATCTACAGCCCCACGACAGACACTTGGCGCGCCGGCCCGCCGCTGCCCTATGGTCACTCGCATTCCGAAGGTGCGACCTTTGTCCATGCAGACACGATCTGGATGATCGGCGGACACCACACTCCGGCAGGCCAGAAGAAGAGCTTTTGCGGCGATATCCTAACGCTACAGGCCGGTGGCGAGTGGCAGGTCATGGCTAAACTCCCCAAACCGATTTCCTCTCCCGCCGCCTCCATTGTCGACAGCACACTGTATGTAGCTGGCGGATGGGATGGGCGCCGGGAAAGCGAAACCGAAAAATGGCTGTCGTCGCCAGAAGTGTGGACGGCGGCCATCGGGGCGTAGTACATCTGAGCTGTATAGGGCTCCGTTTCGGCCCTAGGCTTCGGCTCTAGCGCTACTTTGGCCTTTTCCGCCACCGTCACCGGCACCGCGTACCCAACATGCAGCGACGACTCAAACTTGCAGGCCTTATGTTGCTCGGCATCGCCGTCCTCGCCACGCTCGGCTACCAGTGGTATCTGGTCTGGGTCACCCGGGAATACGGTCAGCACCTACCGCGCGTCGACATCACGGTTGATACGACAGATCGCGAATACTATGTGTTTGCTCCATATAGCACGCCCGACGCGCCAAAGCCCCTGGTGTTCTTACTGAATGGCGGCGACGCCGGTCATTGGCGGTTCCCGCAACAGTTTGCCTGGCAGGCACTGGCAGAGGAGCTTGGCATCGTCCTCGCCGTGCCGGTGGGCAAATACGTCCAAGACAACGAGGGGGCTTGGCAACTCAACACGTCAGCCAGTACCTATCAGGACATCGACTACATCAATCACGTCATTGACGACGTCGCCAGGCGCCATGTCATTGACCTTGACCGGCTGTATGCGGTGGGCTATTCCCTAGGTTCCATGTTTGCCTACGAACTGGCCTGTCATCTGAGCCATCGTTTCGCCGCCATCGCATCCTTCGCTGGCTCCATGCCAATTCGACCAAGTGACTGTGAACCCAAGCGCCATGTGCCGTTGATGCATATTCATGGCGTCAACGACCCCATCATCGCCTACGCAAACACGTGGGATTGGAAGCACTGGCCTACTGTCGGCACCATGCGCGACGTGCCCGGTCTTGTAGCGTTCTGGCGCTCGCGCTACGGGTGCAGGACTATCGACACTGCCGAGTCGTCCAGTGAGGTTCACACGGTCTACACCGAGTGTGAACAAAGTACCACGGTTGAACACTATCAGCTTTTGGCGGGCACCCACGAATGGCCAGCCACGCTCGGCGAGCGGCCGACCTATGAGGTCATTTGGGCATTCTTGAGTCGTTATGCCTTGCCACAGACAGCAAGCAGCACATAACGCAGCGCTGGCCTACCTAGGCGCAGCCTGCATTTGATCCTCATCCTCCCGCAGCAGACTGCGTAGATAGGCGGGGTCGTCGTTGGCGGCAATCGTCGCCTCGGGAATTCTCCCCTTAAAATCCTGAAACGGCAGCATGTACGGCCTGCAGTGTTGACCAATCAGCGTCACCCTCAAACCTGGCGTAGTTTTGCGGTATGAGCCATGCCACAGAGCGCCGTTGAAAATCACCAAGGAGCCCTTCGGCGCATCTACTGGAATGGCAAGGGGTAGTGCTTCGCCCAGTTCCGGCAGGCGCTCCAATCGGTGACTGCCCGGCACATAGGCCAACGCCCCATCCTCTCTAGAGTATTCCGTTAGCGTCCAGTTCATGTTGGCAATATGCGGCAGCTGCCAGTTCCAAGGCGCGGGCACGACACTTTGATCTGCGTGAAAGCCCGTGGTTTCTTCACTCGGCCAGTCGTCTGGCGTCTGCCACTTAATCCAGCCGTCACTAACCGCGACACGATGCCCAACACCGAGCAAATGCGTCATCAGCGCCTTTTTTACCGGATGGGTCAAAACATCGACGAACACAGGATCCTCGTAGACAAGATGGGAGAAAATCATATGGCCAATTTCGCTTGGTCGACCGGTAAACGCCTTGGTTGGATTCTTATCCAACTCAAAGGTGGCGTCGGCGCGGCTTTCACCCACCCGTAATATCCCATCCCGAAGCTGATCTACCCAAGCGTCGGACACCCGCAGGGTCTCCTTGTCGACCACCGTGAGGCCGATTTCGTCGAGTTCAGCGATATGGCGCTGCAGTCCGTATTCTTCAACGATGCCACTGATGTCTGCAGGTTCTTCGATAACCATATTTGTCCTATGCGTTCTGCAGTTCAACGAATTTTCGATAGGCGCTCGTCGGCTGCGCCATGAGAGCTTGATGATTGCCCACATCGCGCACTTGACCGTCTTCGAGAAAAATAATGCGATCCGCCTCTCGAATGGTCGATAGCCTGTGTGCGATAACCACCACCAGTCGGCCCTTGGCGGTATTGCGCAAAGCTTCTACCAGCGCATTTTCAGTTTTTGGGTCAAGTGCCGCCGTTGGCTCATCAAGTACTAAAACCGGTGTGTCACGCACAATGCCTCGGGCAATTGACAGGCGTTGTTTCTGCCCCACTGACAATGTGTCGCCCCCCCTACCAATGATGCTGTCGATGCCATCGGGCATCTGCTCGATGAAGTCCATGGCGCCGGCGATTCGGCAGGCTTCGAGCATCTGTGCTTGGGTTGCCTCGGGGTTTGCGAGCAGTAAATTGTCTCGAATGCTCTCGGACAACAGCATGTGCTCTTGGAACACATAGGTCACCTGCTTGCGTATTTCATCCACCCCAACATCCGTGAGATCCATGTCGTCAAAACGCATCTTACCTCGTGAAGGTTTGATATAGCCCGGTAGCATGTAGGCCAACGTTGTCTTACCAGCGCCGGTTGGGCCCACAATTGCGACCAGTTCACCCAGCGGCAACGAAAGACTGATGTCGCGCAGCACCTGCTTGCCGTCAGGATAGGCAAAGCCGACGTTTTCCAGCTCGACACTTTTTTTAATCGTCGGCAGAGGGGCCGATTGATCGTGCAACTCTGTGGTGTAGTCGATGAAGAAAAACACTCGACGTACCGCGGCCACATTGCGCTGCAGCTCAATCCAGTACTTGCCAGCCAGCCGTGCATTGGTGCCCAGTAGCAGAAAGAAACCCGCCAGCACCGCGTAATCGCCTGGAGATAGACGCTCGGCGATGATCTTGTCTGTGGTCAGTATGAAGGCCAGGCCAAGTGCAATAATGAGCGCCGCGTAGGACAGCGCAACCGCCGCCAAATCGACTAAGAATGTGATGCGATGTCGCTTAAACGACTCCTTACTTTTGTCCGCAAAATTCTCTGATTCAACTTGGGAGCCGCCCAGTGATTGCACGGCGCTGATGTTATCGACGCTTTGCTCAATCTGATTGGTCGTTGAGGCACCAGCGGCGCGACTGGCTTGATTGACGCGGCGAGCGATGCCCGATAAAGGCGCCGTAATTAACAGGGTCATGGGCATCAGTGCCGCAGCCAACCAAACGATCTCTGGTGCAATAGATCCGTAGCTGTACTTAATCATCCACAACGACAACAGCGCGCCAAACAACAGCAACAGTGGCGCCACGGTGAGCTTGTAGCAGATCTCCGGCAGCATGGGCGCGTCGTACATGATGCGGTATACGGAATCGCCAATGCGTTGATCGTCCAAGGTCGTCATTTCTAGCCGCGTCAACCGGCCCATCAAGCTGGTGCGCAAGCTATTCGCCAGTCTTTGGGTCATGCGAATTGTGAGCAAGGTCTCCAGCAGCCCCCAAATACCACTGGTCTGACTGCCCCCCGCAGACAGGGCTTGCTCGGACTGAGTCGCCGCATCATGACCTTCGGGCAAACCACCGCGTTCGGTTTGAATACTTGGCATGGCGCGCATACCGAAGAGCGCCAAAAGCGCCAGAGACAGAGCCGTTAGCGCGATCATGATCTGGTTAGGCGCCATGCCCTGAATCATGTGCAAAAACGGATCCAAGAACGGTGGAAAGCGCACGCTGGGGTCAAGGGGCCGCTGCAAGATCACCTGATCTACGGCAATCTTCAGCAGCCACGGCAAAATCAGCGCCGGTAGCAAGGCAACCGTGGCAAAAATAAATTTGTAGGCAAACAGCCTTTTCACTTTTGCCAGCAGGCCAATCGAGCGGCCGATCAGGACAAAGGTATCTGTCAACGTGAGCTCGGTATCGACATCAATGCGATCATCGTAGCGCTTTGCGCTGCTGGTGCCTGCGCTATTCGCCCTTGCATCACTACTCACTATGGGCAACCTGCTTTTTATCGGTGCCAAGTTCGGCCGCGACAAATTCGGCGTAGGGACCCTGCTGCGCTACCAGTTGCTGGTGAGTGCCAAGTTCTTTGACCACACCATCTTCCAGAAAAGCAATTTGATCGGCATTGCGAATGGTCGACAGCCGATGGGTGATGATGAATACCACGCGAGACTGGGCCCATGCGGCAAGATTGGTCATCACTTGGCGCTCAGTCTCGGCATCTAAAGATGCGGTAGGTTCGTCTAAAATCAGAATGGGTGTATCGCGCAGGATTGCTCGGGCAATGGAAATTCGCTGCCGCTGGCCGGTAGACAGTTTGCCCCCTCGCTCGCCCAGCTCTGTGTCGTAGCGCTCTGCGAGGGTGCAAATGAACTCGTCCGCACACGCCACCTTGGCCGCGGCTACTACCTGCGCGTCATCAACATCGCGCATGCCATAGCGAATGTTCTCAGCGACACTGGTGGCGAAAAGAATATTCTGCTGCAGGGCGATGGAGATATTGGCTCTGACGTCTTGCGTCGACATCTGGCTCAGCTCGGTGTCGTTGATGAACACCGCGCCGCCGTCTGGGTTATACAGACGCAACAGCATCGACATAAGCGTGGACTTACCGGAGCCGGTGGCGCCGACAATGGCCGTCACGGTGCTGGAGCTGGCAGACAGTGTAGCACCCCGAAGAATCGGGCGATCCGGCTGATAACCAAAGCGGATGTTCTCGATGCGCACCTGCTGCAGTGGTTGCGGAAAGGGCTGAGGGTCGGCAATGTCGACAACCTCTGGCTCCAGATCCAGTAGGAAAAAAGCTCGCTTTAGGCCTGCGACCAGGTCTTGCACCGTGCACCAGTAAAAGGCGAGTTCCCAAATCTGCGCCGAGGCCTCTTCGCTGCGCAAGGAAGCGGCTTTAAAGGCGCCCAAATTCCACACCGCGAAACCCACCAAGGCGATACCGCCACCGAAGTACGTGGGCTCCTCACGCATTGCCCAGACCGCCATAAAGTAATCGGCAACGAACACGAAGCTGAGTCCGATCATCGCAACACCCACGGTTAAGAACGCAATGTATTTGCGCATATCAAAGGCGGCATCCAGCGCCTTTTGCGAGTCGTTTTGAAAGCGCTCCATCATGCGGGTTTCTGCACCAGTTGCCTTAACGACTCGAATCGCCGCCAAAGTTTCCTGGATCCTCGACGTTAGCTCGCTATTGCACTCTCTCGACAGCGTCGCCGCCTGGCGCACTTTCGGAATGTAGTAGCGCATAAGCGCATAAGTAGGAATGCCAGCGAGCATGACCATGAAGCCGAGAGCGGGTGAGAAAAGCAGCAACACAAAAATACCGAAGCTCGCCCATGCCACCACCCGAAGCGGGGATATCACCATGTACAGCAGCACGTTAACGATGGTGGCACTGTCTTGGTAGATGCGATAAATCGCGTCTCCGGTCTTTGAGTCGCTGTGAAATCGAAGCGACAAGCGCTCCACCCGTGACAGCATTTCCACGCGTAAGTCCTGATTGACCCGCTGAAAAATCCAGATCATGTAGTACCACACGCAAACACTGATACTCAGTAGTAGCACGGCTAGAACGCCTGCTAGCACAATGACTCTTTGGCGTACTTCCTTACGTTGATCGGCGCTTAATGTGGTTTCATCAATACCGGTACTGGCCACGTACTCGCTGTCGAGAAGCAACATGGTCGCCTGCATGGGCTCGAGTTGTTCGCCCATGATGATTTTGTTTTCGATCAGATCGCTGCCAATAATCCCAGCGCCCAACACGCAGGCACCAAGGATGGTGTTAATCAGAACGAAGGTGGCCAGGTGCTTCGCCTGCGCGCGGTAGTAGGGCCAACAGCGCAGGGCCAGCCGGAACGCTTCTTTGAGCTCTCCAGACTCCCTGGAAGATTCTACAGACTGTGTTTGACCGGAACGCGCCGCTGCGTCGACCATGCCTCCCCTCTTATGGATCCGTTCCAGGTTGTGAGCGTTGTTTAGGCATAGCCCTGATCGGCGTAGCGCGTCCAGGGCTCGCGCTTACCGATGCCGTAGCCGGTCAGCAGACCAGCGGACAACCACGACTTAAAATCGGGAAAATCATTGAGCACATCGATTCGATCCAACGCAGCTAACCACGGTGCTGGATCGTACTGCACCTGACGCGCTTCGTAGACACCGTCTTCAAAGACCCCATAGCAGGCGTGCAGCACTCCGCAGCGCGGCTGACCTACGCTGCCTGGGTTGATAAAGGTTCGGTGCCCGATCTCGTGCGTGAACTGCACATGGGTATGACCAAAGAGCGCGAGGTCTACGTCGCTGCCACCACCAAGAAGATCGAAAACATGGTCTTCGGCATCGGGTACCGCAGCCAGATCTCTGCTGCCCAGATCGCCATGATGTAGATAAGCCGATAGTCCATCAAAGTGGTAGGCGCCGGCATCGGTAAATGATTCGATGCAGTGCACCGCCGAGGCATCGAGATCAGCCAAAATCCATTCGTTGAGCGCCACCCATTCAGCCGGCCAACCGCGAAAGGTGCTTGGGTCGAGCACCTCGTCATCGTGATTACCACGAATGGCAATACTCGGGTTCAATTCACCCAAAAGCTCAAGGGTCTCATTAGCCTGTGGCCCAGACAAAAAGGCATCACCCAGAAAGATCGACGCGTCCGCGTCCTGCTCGGCTTGCATCACAGCCCGCAGTGCCTCGGCATTGCCGTGTATGTCGCTAATCACCAAGACTTTCATGGACTTAGCTTATTGATCACGCCTTGTGAATGAAACTGCATGAGGAAAAAGCTCCCCCATTTTTGGTCTTTGTGCCGCACCAGCCTCGCCTGAAGCGCCAAAAGCCTACTGCTCAAATATCGATTTCAGCTCGAACAGCGCGAAGTGCTCAATGCATTGGGCATCACCGCTGCCATAAAAAATCAGCGGGTCAGTATGAGCGTCTGGCAAATAACAAAACGACGCCGAGACCTGGCCATCGTTGATGAACACTTCTATCGATGTCAGGTCGACGACTAGCCGACAAGACAGCTGGGCAGCAGATCCTATCGCAATAGGCAGGCGCACCGACTGTTCTGCCAGGCCAAGCTTGTGGGGTCTGCCATTGACCAGCGTCAGAGTCGCCGTTGCCCAATCAAATGCCAGAGTCTGTCCCCGCACGATTAGATAGAGGGCCTTGCTTGACCCAGTGGACACTGTGAAAGACACATCGAATAGCCTCGCCTGGGTATCTGCCACGAAAGGCTTGCCGGGCCGAATAGTAGTGTTCTCGTGGACTATTGCCTTGCCGCGCAGCACATCGAGTTCGGCCACTGGTTGACGGGTCAGCACCGCGCTCGCCCCCGAGCCTTTGAGTTTGAGCTCAACCGGGATGGAGAGTTGTTGATTGAAAGGCATCTCAGGATAGAGCCCCCCTGCCATCCACGAGATCTGCACACATCGACCGTCTGGGGCATTACTCCAAGTCTGGGCCGCGTAGCCGTTGTAGCCGCTTTCACTGACCAGCAATGGTGTCTGGGGCTCGAACTTCCTGCCATCGAAGCTGCCAACAAGATAACGTCCACTGGCACTCCAAAGAATCCAGCGCTCGACACCGGATTCATCAAGCAGCGGGAAAAAATCAGGGCACTCGGTATCGTTAGCCAGCACCACTTCCTGAATTTGCCGCCACTGTTGAGCATTCTTTGAAACCAATAGCGCATACCGATCCTCTGCCAGATACAGCGCCATTACCCACTGTTGACCGGCGGCGTGCCATATGACCTTCGGGTCGCGGTTGTCGTCTTCAATCCAATCGACTACGGGATTGTCGTCGAACTTTGACCATTGATAGCCGCCGTCGGTGCTGTAGGCGAGGCACTGAGTAAAGGGTTTTGCTGGGCTCACCTGCGAACCCGCTGCGGTATAAAATGCGAGCAAGGTGCCTGCTCCGAATCCGGCAGTGTTATCGTGATCGACCACGGCTGATCCGGAAAACATGGTGCCCATGGCATCGGGATGTAGAGCATGCTCCAACTGCCGCCAGTGCAGCAGATCAGGACTGATCGCATGCCCCCACGTCATCTCGCCCCACACCGTAGCGTGCGCATTGTGCTGAAAAAACAGGTGCCAGACGCCATCGCAGAAAACCAATCCGTTGGGATCATTCAGCCAATTTTTTGCTGCGGTGAAGTGAAATTGTGGCCGGTGCAACTCAGCATATTGTCGGGTCATGGACGCTCTCTGTTCTTGCCGGTTTGCGCACCCAGCAGGGTTTCAATGCAAACCATCGTTTTTTGAGTCACTCGGCAATCCCGGCAACTAATCCACTCGCGCGGCCCTAAATGGGTGATCTTCCCAACCGCGACAGTTTCTCGGGGGAACCGTAACAGCAATAATTGCGCCTCACCGCATACCACTGTTTAAGGAACTTTCCTCTATGTTTACTACATCCCTCGCGACAGACCAAGACGCCCTCGAACGGGTTGGTGGTAAGGGCCGGTCGCTGTCCAAAATGGTCCGTGAGGGATTCAACGTGCCAACCGGCTTCATTGTCACCGCCGATGCCTACCGATCGTTTATTGCAGATAATGACCTACAGAACGAAATCGTTGGTGATGCAAGGCCATTGCTCAAGGAGGGTTATCCAGTCTTCGACCAATGCTCCACGGTTATCGGCGACAAGATCCAACAGGCAAGCATGGAAGTCGCCATCGTAACAGCAATCAAGACCGCCTACGGCGAGATACAGGCAGAACATGGTGAAGATGCACCGGTTGCCGTGAGATCTTCTGCCAATGCTGAAGACCTACCGGGACTATCCTTCGCCGGGCAGCAAGAAACGTTTTTGAATGTGCGCGGCGAAGACGCCGTTGTTGCCGCAGTAAAAGATTGTTGGGCGTCGCTGTGGACTGCCCAAGCCATCAGCTACCGGCATCAAAACGGCATCGATCAGGGCAGCGTCGCCATGGCCGTCGTGGTGCAGCTAATGGTGCCTTCAGAGGTGTCTGGCATTTTATTCACTGCCAATCCGGCCTCGGGCGAGCGGGCAGAAATCATTATCAACGGCAGCTTTGGTCTTGGCGAATCCGTCGTTAGCGGCCAAGTGACGCCAGACACCTACATTATCAATCGCGAAGACTTGAGCGTTCAACAAGAACTTTTAGGACCCAAGGAACAGCAAATCGTCGCAGACGGCGACAACGGCGTACGCATGGAATCCGTCGCTGAAGAAGATCGTTCAAAGTCGTCTATCAGCCCCGAGCAGCTCAACGAACTCTGCGAGACGGCGCTGCAGATTGAAGCGCTTTATGAAGGGCTGCCCCAGGATATCGAGTGGGCTTTTTTCGGCGGCAAGCTGCACCTACTGCAATCAAGGCCCATTACCAACCTAGGAGCCCAGCCCATAGATGTGGTTTGGGAGCCAACCGCGCCTGCACGATTTGTCAGCCGACGGCAAATTGTCGAGAACATGCCTGAACCCATTTCGCCACTGTTTGAGGAGCTCTATCTCACTAAAGGCCTTGAGTCGCCTCGACCGAAGAGCCTAATGGTCGGAGGCGGGCCGATGTTCGTCACCGTCAATGGCTATGCCTACCAGCGTTTTGATTTCCCGCAGGTCATCAAAGAGGCAGACGAACGCAAGCAGCAAGGCGAAACCCTTTCGATCACGGAAGAAGAAATTGAAGCGGCGGAATACAGTGCCTTTGCTGAGCAGATCAAAAAGAGCAAGGAGGCGGCAAAAGATGCAGCGATTGCCGACCTCAAACCTTTCAAAGAACACTTGAGTGCCGCTGATCGAGTAAGCTTTGATGCGTGGTACGAAACGCAAGATGAAGATCAGATTGATGGCTCGATCGTATTGCCGGAGAGCAACAATCCAACCTACATGGCCTTTAACAACACGACCGTCAACGATAAGCAGCTAAAGTCATGGTACGACGAGACTCTACCTCGCCTAGAGGGTGTCGCGGAGAAATGGCGAACACTTGACGTGCAGACAGCCGACGACGCGACACTACTGTCCGCTGTGGTCGAGATGGGCATTGAGGAAGGCCGCTATTGGTCTGCGGATTCCACCCACACCTTTGGGGTTGCGAAATCTACCGATGATCAGCTGCAGTGTTTTCTGCGTGAGACCCTACCCGAGCATAATTTTATCAGCGGCCAGTTCTTAACCGGTATCGAATCCAAGGCCATGCAAGCCAATGCGGACCTCTTTGCAATCGCAAAGCTGGTTAGAGCAAGCGAGCAGCTGAGCTATCTGGTGCTAAGCATTCCATCGCAATTTTTGCTCAATGCGCTGCGCAACGAAGCAGCTGCAGTCGATGTGGTCGCAGCCATCGATAGCTATTTGGCCGCCTATGGTCATCAAGGCTATAGCATGGACTTTATAGAGCCGACCCAAGTTGAAGACCCTTCTGCATTGTTCGCAACCCTCAAGGGCATGGTGCGCGATGAGAACTATGACCCGAAGAATCAGGCGCAAAAAACTGCGGCAATCCGTGAGAAAAAACTCGCCGAAATCTCAGAATTGCTCAGCGGGCTGGGCT
>PYIJ01289286.1_pt1 | contig 12889 bp, 14 predicted proteins | sample 3578051 | NCBI WGS metagenome assembly PYIJ01 (sample SAMN08408021, study PRJNA431606) | Marine metagenome isolate SA_KN192-05_S13_5m, whole genome shotgun... | biome: marine; feature: oceanic pelagic zone; material: water; isolation source: surface water sample, 0.2-0.8 um fraction ... | reverse complement strand
ATTCAATATTGGTTTTGCTATTATTTTACTGTTTGCCGGAGTAGCTCAGTGGCAGAGCAGCCGCCTTGTAAGCGGCAGGTCAGGGGTTCAAATCCCCTCTCCGGCTCTGAGTGGTTAGATATGAAAATTCTCTAAAAATTTTATTATTTTCAATTTTTGCTGCTCAAATAGCATTGTATTTTTTTGAAATTATAAGGCCGTCCATAATTTATGATTATATTGATTATTTTCCATTTACTATTTTTCCCCTATTCATATATTTTTATTTGATTATAAAAAAAATTAAATTACAGATATTTATTTATTTATCAGTTTATTTATTATTAGTTTTCTTAATATTCCCTATTGCACACTTTTTCAAAGCAGATTTTCTAACGACTTATAGCTTTCCTTCATATATAGAAAATAAAACTTTAGATGATAAATTAAATTATCTTCTAAAAGTCGACACTGACGGAGAGCTATCTATAAATACTTATGAAGAATCTGGATATACAGTAGATATTATTAATAAACCGGGCAATATAGGATATCCGGAGGCTGTAGAAACTTTAATCGGTGAGCCAAGAGCAGTTTTAATCAGAGAAATTGAAACATCGAAGCTTTTAAGAGTTTCTGGCTGGAATATCAATCTTGGTAATAAAAACATTTGGAAATTAGATTTAATTTCATTTAATTCAAATATTTACTTAGACAATGTAAAACTAGAAAATTCAAAAATTTCAGGAACTGGGATTATACATTTAGGTAAAGACTTAGATCTTGAAGAGCTTAAAATAAATGGAAATTTTGATATTATAGTTTCCAGAGATCTACCAATAGTTGCTGTTGGAAAAGTAGAGGCCCCAGCATCATGGATAGGTGCTACAATAGGATATTTAAACCAAGCTGAAAAAGCATATAGAGTAAAAATTGTTATAGAGGATGGATCAAATGTTAGTTTTAAGGACAAAGAGTAGGGGCTAAAAAATTGATAGATCAACTAGGCAATGGAATGCTATTGGGTGTAATTATTGCCCTAGGCTCAGTGGCTCTTTCGCTTTTGTATGGCGTTACACGAATAGTAAACTTTGCCCATGGTGAGATAATTGCACTTGGTGCAATATTAACATTATTCTTCTCTTCGTCTCCCCAGTCAAGCTTGTTGTATTTTGATAGATATTCTTCATTAGGCTTAAATTTTGTTTTGTCTGTAGTTATAAGTACTATTTTATGTGGAATTTTTGGAGGCTTACTTGAATTATGCTTATTTAGACCTTTAAGGAAAAATAATTTTGGAAATATTGCTGTCCTCGTAGTCACTATTGGTCTTTCTATATTTCTGAGACACATATATTTACTCTTTGCATCAGCAAAACCCACCTCTTTCGCATTAGACCTCCAAAGAAGACAAGAATATTATGGGGTCCAGCTAACACCAAGAAATATTCAAGTACTCATAATTGCATTTGTAGTTATGGTTTTAGTAGGAATATTTTTGTCTTACACAAAAACTGGTAAAGCAATGAGAGCAGTTAGAGATTCAACTGACTTAGCGAATGTATCTGGAATAAATTCAGATTTTATTATTTTAGTAACTTGGGTTTTTTCTAGCATGCTCGCTGGTTTTACTGGCATTATCCAAGGTGTCATAAATAACGTAAGGTGGAATATGGGTTTTTTAATTTTGTTATTGATTTTTGCAGGCACAGTACTTGGAGGTATAGGCACTTCTTTTGGTGCGATGTTTGGTGGATTTATAATTGGGATTCTAGTTCAACTAAGCGTGGGTTTAGAGTTTATGGATGGTCACACGGAAGCTAAAAATGCAATAGCTTTAGCACTAATGATAATCATCCTGCTTGTAAGGCCACAGGGGATATTTGGAAAAAAAGAAAGAGTATCATGAAAAAATCAACAATTGCGATCCTTTTGTTGACATCAATTTTTAGCTATATCCTCTTGTTTAACGGTTCAGGCAGTGCAAGAATATTTGTTAATTTAATGACCTTTGCTGGAATTTATGGATTAGCTGCTATTGGGATAAATGTACATTTTGGATGGACTGGTTTATTAAATTTCGGTCATGCAGCATTTATGGGTATTGGTGCATATACAACAGTTTTATTAATTCCACATACATTAGGCAGAGAGGGTGACGTCATTTCCACTGGACTACCTTTACCACTTGCAATACTTCTTGGACTAATTGCTTCTGCTTTATTAGGTTTACTTCTTGGTTTGCCAACTTTGAGATTAAGAGGGGATTATTTAGCAATTGTTACTATTGCTGCTGCAGAAATCTTTAGGCTTTTAGTTAGAGATTTTGAAGATATAACTGGAGGTGTTTATGGAATTATATTGTTTTCAGATGCTTTACAAGATTATAGACCAGAAATAATTACAGAATTTAGTAGATCTAACGGTATATCTCCTGCTCAGGTATGGGTAGGTTTATTAACTTTAATTTCGATAATAATAGTATTGGCTATTTTAGCTCGATTAAAAAGCTCACCCTGGGGAAGGGCACTTAGAGCTGTGAGGGAAGATGAAGATGCAGTTCGAGCATTAGGTAAAAATGCTGTTTGGTTAAAGCTTCAAAGCTTTATGCTTGGTGCAGCTATAGGTGGATTATCTGGAATATTCCTTGTTTTTAATTATGGAACTGTTCAAGCATCAATATTTGTACCTGTATTAACATTTTATGTCTGGGCCGCTTTGATTCTTGGCGGTGTTGGTAGTTTGTCAGGTCCTGTGCTAGGAGCAATAGTATTTTGGTTAATAATTTCTGGAACGGACAGCCTAACAAGAATATTATTTGAAAGCCCTGATGGGCAACAGTTAGCTGGTGTTAGGTTTGTAATAGTCGGTCTTTTAATTATGCTTTGTATGATTTTTAGGCCGAGTGGAATATTAGGAAAAAAAGAGGAACTTTTACTAGATGTCAAATAACTTATTATCTGTAAAGTCTTTAAAAAAAAGCTTTGGAGGCTTAAAAGCAGTAGATGTAAAAACTTTCGATATCAATAAAAACCAAATAACTAGTTTGATTGGTCCAAATGGAGCTGGTAAAACAACTTTTTTTGATTTAATCACAAGATTTCAAAATGCAGATGAGGGAAATATTTTCTTTGACGGCGTTGAAGTTACAAAAATGAACACATACAAGCTTGCAAGATTAGGCATGGTAAGAACATTTCAATTAACAAGAGTTTTTGACCGAATGTCTGTAAATGAAAATATGCAGTTTGCAGGAAGCTCTACAACGAATGAGGGATTAATAAATTCCTTGATACAGAAAAAATCATTAAAAAAAGAAGAAATTGAATTATCTGAAAAAATTGATAATATTTTGGAATTAATAAATCTAAAAGAAATGAAAAATGCCTATGCAAGAGAATTGTCGGGTGGACAAAAAAAACTCTTAGAACTTGGTAGATCATTGATGAAGAATCCAAAAATGTTGCTTCTTGACGAGCCATTGGCAGGTGTAAATCCAAAACTTGCTGATCAAATATTAGAGATTATTTTTGATCTCAGCAACAAGGGAGTAAATATTCTTATGGTTGAACATAATATTGATGCTGTAATGAAAATTTCTGAAAGAGTTGTTGTTATGGCAGAGGGAAAAATAATTTCAGATGGAAAACCTGATGTCGTTAGGTCAGATAAAAAAGTAATTGAAGCTTATTTAGGTGTTTCTGATGAGTAATGCAATTATTGAAATAAATGGTCTTGCATCCGGCTATGTTAAAGGTTTAAATATACTTCAAGGAGTAGACCTCGTATTAAAAGAAAAAGAAATAGTATCGATCATTGGACCTAATGGCGCCGGTAAATCTACATTGCTAAAAGCAATTATGGGCCTTATTCCAATATTTGGAGGGAAAATTTATTTTAATAGTGAAGAGCTTAAGGATATTAAAAGTTACGAGTTAGTTAATCAAGGAATTGGATATGTTCCACAAGTTTTAAATGTTTTTCCAAGCTTAACCGTACAAGAGAATTTAGAAATGGGATATTGGGGTAAAAAAGAAAAAGATAATAATTCATTAAATGAAATTTACGAGATGTTTGATGTTCTCTCCAGTAGAAAAAAAGAAAGAGCAGGTAATTTATCTGGTGGACAAAGACAACTTCTTGCACTAGGTAGGGCTCTAATTTCTAAACCCAATGTACTTTTACTTGACGAACCATCAGCAGGGCTATCTCCTGTTGCAATTGAGGAAGTATTTAAACATGTAAAAAATATAAACGAATCAGGTGTTGCAATACTTTTAGTTGAGCAAAATGCAAAAAGAGCTTTAAAGTTTTGCGATAGGGGTTATGTTCTTGATCAAGGTCGAAATGCCTACACTGGATCAGGTAATGAATTATTGAATGATGATAAAGTTATTGATTTATATTTAGGAAAACTATAAAAAAAAGGCCCGATTTTCATCGAGCCTTTTTTAAAGTTAAAGGTATGAATTAAGAACCAAAGTCTATTGACTCAAGAACCTTTTCTTCATCACCAGAAGTGATTTGCCATATATCATATGTAGCAGCAGTAGGATCACCTTGTTCGTCAAGATTTATATCCCCTGATGCACCTTTGTAGTCAATGTCTTCACCAGCAGCTGCTGCTTCTAGACATTCAACTCCAATACATGCTGTACCACCACCAGATACTGCAACCATTCCAGAAGCAATATCTGCACCAGTTACTCCATTAGCAGCAGCTGACAATGCCATAATCATAATTGCATCATAAGCTTGTGCTGAGTAAGGAGCTGGATCTTCACCGAATCTTTCTTTATAAGCTGCGGTGTATGCGTCTAAAGCATCACCTTTTGTAGATCCTGGAGCAGTACCTTTGTACCCATTAAGAGCACCATTTAAACCACATTCAGAGTCTAAATTAGCTCCACGAACACCATCAGTAAAATACCATGGAGTTGCTATAGAGCCCTGCTCGAAAGCAGCTTGCAATACACCACAACCAGTTGCTGGAAATAAAATTCCAACAATTGCGTCAGAGTTATATTTTCCAACTTGTGTAACTTCAGATGAAAACTCAGAAGCCTGTTGGTCGTGATAAACAATTGTGTTTACTACTCTCTCTTCGCCTTCTACGTCACTTTCAAATGCAGCTGCAGTTGCGTCAGCTAATCCTCTACCATATGAGTCAGCTCTAGAAATAATAGATATTGACTTTACGCCATCCTTAATTAGTTCTTGAGCCAAGACCGCACCTTGTAAAAGATCAGACGGAGCTGTTCTCGCATAAAATCCGTTATTCTTTACTTTTGTAAATTGTGGTGATGTGTTTGATGGAGATACCATTACGACACCTGCATCAATAGCTGTTTGCATAATTGCTAATGAGATACCACTTGCAGCAGCTCCCATAACACCCGCAACACCTTCACCAATGAGCGTAGCTAAACTAGCTGATGCAACATCTGGTGCTGTACCTGAGTCACCTTGTACCCATACAACATCCTGTCCGTTAACACCGCCAGCAGCATTGATTTGCTCAACAGCAAGTATTGCACCTGTTTCAATGCCAGGCCCTAGGAAGCCTAAATCACCTGTTAATGGCATTAAAGTACCAAGAACAAGAGCATCGTCTGAGGCAGCACTGCTACCTCCACAGGCTACAGCAACAATTGCTAATATTGCAATCAAAGCTAAAGCTTTGCGATTCTTCATAAATAATTTCCTTTCAGTCACTGAAATTAAAAATTCCTACTATTTTGTAGGAATTATTAAACAATAGCGTATATTTAGTACTATTCAATAGCAGATTGTATTAATTTACAAATAAGATGGATAATGATGAGTGAAATAATAGAAAATTTATTAATTAACCTATCAAATCAGCAATATTTAGATATATTCATGTATCTTTTTATGGTTTATTTTCTTATTTTGGGTTGGAAAAAAGGTGCTATTTTCCAACTATTTTATCTTTTTACATTGTTAATTGCTGCTGCTCTAAGTTTTAGATATTCTTACCAAATTGGAGCCTACATAAGTGGTTGGCTAAATTCGAACCTACAGTTATCAGAAGTTTTTGGAGGAAGCTTAATTTTTGTTGCGATACTATTAATTGCTTCTTATATACATAATTTGCTTTCAAGTCGGATTAAAAAAGTAGATTTGGGTAGCAAAGCCTTAGGAGCTTCTGTCTCACTTTTAGTAAGTAATTTAATTTTAACTTTGATATTTACAGCAATAAACATATTAAATCTTCCAAATTTTTTTCAAAATTCAGTAAATGAATCAAATCTGGTTAATTTCTATGTAAGCCCAGAAGGCTCTCCTCAACAAACTCTTGAGGTTATTATTGGTACTGATCTATTAAAAGTTGTAAACAGAATAAATTACCTTACAGGAAAATCTTCTGTTGTTGTTGATGATGATGGTTGCTTAGAAATACCAAAATATACTATCTCTAATCTCAAGTCACAACAAGATTTTTCTATTGAAATATATAATTTACTGTCTTTAGAAAGACAAAATAAGAATATTGATGGTTTAGAGTTAAATCAAATTTTATCAAACGTTGCTGAAGCGTATGCATACGAAATGTATACGAGCGGATTTTGGTGTCATCAAAATCCAAAAAACGGTGAAAATGTAAACGAAAGACTCTCTAAAGTTGGTTTTCCATATAAAACAGTAGGTGAAAATTTAGCGATTGCTTCTACTGTAAGATCTGGACACCTGAGTTTAATGCAATCTGATTCCCATCGAAACACTATTTTAGATAATGAGTTTAGAAGAGTAGGGATAGGGGTTGTTTCTGGACCTATAGGGTTAATTATTGTCCAAGTGTTCTCATGACAGGATTAGATTTAACTTTTTTTGCAGAAACCCTTTCTAGAGGTTTGAAACACTTTTTAATAGAAGAGAATGTAAAAGTAAAAGAATTAGATTTTAAAGAATTAGAAAATAATATAATCATGGAATTAGAGCTTCCTTATAATCAACAAATGAAAACTCCTACTCAACTGTTAAATAATTTTACAAAAAAAAAAATATAATTTTGATAAAGTTATCACGCCTCAAAATCTTGGGAAAGACGCTCATGAGCAGATTATGTTATGGGGTGTCTTGAAAGCAAAAAATTATAATGATTAATAATGTTAGAAAAGATATCTGGATCAATTCTTATCCTATTTTTTTGTGGCTTGCACTAGAGCCAATAGTTGGGCTAATTGATTCAAAAATTGCTAGTGTTATAAACTTAGAAACACTTTCCGCAATTGGAATTGGTGAAACAATTTATTTTGTTTTTATTTGGGTATTTATTTTTTTAGCATATGGAACAACACCGCTTGTTTCCTCTTTAAACACTAAAAATGAAATTAATAAATTAAATTATTTTATAAAATACGGAAGAAATATTTCAATATATTTAGGCATAGGTTCATTTTTTATTTTGTACATAAGTAGTAATTTTTTAATTCCTACTTTTCAACCTACTGAAAATATCCAATATCTTTCTTCAGATTATCTACTTTTTAGATGTATTGGGCTCCCATTTTACCTAGTAAATATGCACTCTACTGCTGTGTTGAGAGGTCTAAAATATGCAAAAATTACTTTTTACAGCGCATTAATTGTATCTTTCTCAAACATAGTCTTTAGCTTATTTTTTGGACTATTTTTAGGTTTTGGTGCTGCAGGGATTGGCTTTGCCAGTTCACTTGCTTTTTTTTCTGCTTCAATTTATTCAACATTCATTCTTAAAAAACAACTAAATTTAATACCATCTTCACAAGAACAAATTGACAAACCTAGTATGAGAAAAAAATTTTTTAATGTTGGTTTATATATTTTAATCAGATCTTTATTCCTTACCCTGTTCATGGCATATTTAAGAAACAGAGCTTCTCTAATGTCAATGCAGGAAATAGCTCTACAACATATCCTTTTACAGCTATGGTCAGTTGGTTATATTTTTATTGATGCAGTTGCAATTGCATCTCAAACTTTAATTTCTGAATTAGTCTCGAAAAAAGTCAAATATCAAAAATCTGTTTTACAAAAAGAACTCATAACTGTAACTACAGGCATATCTTTTTTCCTTGCAATACTTACTGGTATTTTCTTGGAAAATTTCGTGGTTATATTCGGCGGTAGTAACTTTAGTCTATATATCGATTTTCAACTGAGGTTACTTGTTGCAATCAGCTTGTTTATAGGTTGTTATGCGTTTCTTTGGGACGGTGTGCTACTTGGACTTGATAGATCAAAAGAATTTTCACTTCTAACAATTATTTCTACAGTTGCAGGATTTTTAGTTTGTAGTTATTTATTAAGGACACAAAATACAATTTCAACTCTTTGGATCGGATTAAATGTTAGTTTGTTATTTAGGTCTTTATTGGGATATATATATCAAAGATGAATTAGTCTACAGCTTTTAGAACTGGTCTATCCAAATAGTAACTTAGAATTTGTAGTTCTTGGGAAAGGTCTACAGACCTGATTTGGACATCAGGAGTATTTTTTAATAAAACTGGAGCAAAATTAAGAATTGATCTTACTCCACAGTTAATTAATTGGTCTGCTACTCCTTGAGCGTATTCTCCAGGTGTTGCAATAATTCCAATAGCAACATTAAATTTTTCACAATATTTTTCTAAATCGCTGAGGGGCTTGATAACTAAGCCAGCTACTTGACTGTTTATTTTTTTAGGATCATCGTCGAATAAACCAACAATTCCAAAACCTTTTTCTCTAAATCCACCATAGTGTGCTAATGCTGATCCAAGATTACCTGTGCCTACTATTACAGCACTCCAGCCTTCTACAAGTCCTAATTCAAGTTGTAGCTGATTTCTTAAAGTTGATATATCATAACCAACGCCTCTTGTGCCTAATGTACCTAAATATGAGAGGTCTCTTCTTACTTGAGCATCATTTACTTTAGCTAACTCAGCCAATCTTTTTGATGAAATTCCTATATTATTTTCATCTAGCAGATCAAGACACTGTAAATAAAGAGGTAGCCTTTTGACTGTTGCTGGTGGAATTTTTTTATTTTCTTTCACTAATGCACAATCTAATTACATATAGGATTTATATGTAATTATTTGTATTTATTTTTACATTTTTAAGTTTCGTATTAATAGAAATTCGATGTAAGTTAGTAAATTATGCAAAAAAACGTTAAAAAATATGATGTTTTGATTATTGGAGCTGGTCCTGCAGGTGCAAATGCTGCTATTTCCTATAAAAATTTAAATCCTGATTTAGTAGTTGGATTAGTTGATAAATCTATATTTCCAAGAGACAAATCATGTGGTGATGCAATAGGCCCTGGTGTTATAAGTGCGCTAAAAAGATTCAAAAATGAACATATTTTAGAGGGCGAACCCCAAGTTGTTTCAACGACTCTTTATGGCCCAGATAACATAGGAATTCAAAACTACATTCCTCAAGTAAAAAATAAAGAAGATTCAATAGTTTACGTTATACCTCGTATTGATCTAGACAATAGAATATTAAATCTTGCAAAAGATTCTGGTGTTGATGTTTATGAGGGATATAGTTTTGTTGATTTCACCTCTAATGAAGATAAAAGCTTAAGAGTAAAAGTGAAAAATAAAAATGAAGATTTAGAATTTTTAACAAAAATTCTTGTCGGGGCTGATGGAGCAAACTCTAGAATCAGAAAAAAATTAAATTACAATCAAAATTCTGACTGGCACAAAGCAATTGCAATACGTGCTTATATTGATAGCCCAAATTATTTAGAAATATTTAAAGAGAGAACTTTAATGTTTGAGATTAATGTTTCTGCTGACAAAGGCTATGCATGGGCTTTTCCAAGTAAGGGAAGTCTGTTAAACATTGGAATTGGCGTTCCAGTAAGTATTTTTAAAAAAGATAAGCTAGATGTAAATACTTTATTAGATAATTTTGTCTCAGAACTTGAAGGTAGAGGCGTGATTGTAGAAAACATAAGGAAACAAAAATCATACCTTCTTCCTTTTGCATCTTCACGTCCTAAAAGAAATAAAGATTTTAATGTTGCTTTAATTGGAGATGCTAGCTCTATGATAAATCCAATGAGTGGCGAAGGAATATTCTACGGTATGGAAGCAGGATATCTGCTAGCTAAAAACACGCATCACGTAATTGATACTAATGGAATAAGCCTTGGAATTGATAGATATGAAAAAGAGTTTACAAAGAGATTCAGAAAGCATTTTCTTAGTTGTGCCTTAGCAAGGCTTATTCTGCAAAGTCCTTTTATGACAAAGAGACTGTTAAGAATAGCATCAAGAGATCAAGACACTATAGACTTTGTAGTGGAGTTATTATTCGATGAAGCTTACTTAACAGTCTCAGAAGTATTGAAAATAGCCTATAAATTTTTACTCCCATCTAAACTTCTATCTTTTAGCTCAAAAAACCAATAAGTGAAATAATTTAACATTTTATCAGTAGTACAATAAGAGCATAGTTTGTGAAAGTTTTCACAAATATGGAGGGAACATGATAAATTGGCTTCCAATACTGGTTATGTTGGTTGTTGCTATAGGATTTGCACTGGCTTCTTTGGGGGCTTCATATATATTATCCCCAAAAAGAGCCACACCTGAAAAACTTGCTCCATATGAATGTGGGATTTTTCCTGAAGTAGAGCCATCTCAGAGGTTTCCAGTTAAGTTTTACATGGTTGCAATGCTTTATATTGTTTTTGATATTGAAATAATATTTTTGTTTGCATGGGCTACGAGATTCAATGACTTAGGCTGGTTTGGAATTGCAGCAATGTCAATATTTACATTTTTTGTTCTTGAGACTCTTTATTATGTTTGGAAAAAAGGAGTTTTAGATTGGAATGTTCCTCGTAGAGAAAGATATTTGAAAGAAGAATTTCAAGAGGTGGCCTAATGTATACTCCTGATAATATTTTTACTACAACTATTGATAAAGCCGTTAGATGGTCAAGAACTCAATCTATGTGGCCAGTCACTTTTGGTTTAGCATGCTGCGCTATTGAAATGATGGCAGCAGGAAGCGCTAAATATGATCTAGCAAGGTATGGTATGGAGGTATTTAGAGCATCACCAAGACAGGCTGATTTGATGATAGTAGCTGGAAGAGTATCTCAAAAAATGGCTCCTGTTTTAAGACAAGTATATGACCAAATGGCTGATCCCAAGTGGGTGATTGCTATGGGAGCATGTTCGTCAACAGGTGGAATGTTCAATAATTATGCTTTAGTCCAGGGAGTAGATCACATCGTACCGGTTGATATTTATGTACCAGGTTGCCCACCTGGGCCACAGTCTCTTATGCACGGAATATTAACACTACATGAAAAAATAATGGACGGAGAGATAAACAGATGAATCCGGAAATTATAAAAACAACTCCAGAAGATTATAAAGCTTTAGTTGATTCCATTAAAAATGATGGTTTTGAAATGATGGTTGATTTAACAGTTGTTGATTGGTTTAGAAAAAAAGAGCCAAGATTTGAAGTAGTTATACAGTTTCTATCTACATCTCAAAATATGCGAAAAACTGTAAAAGTTTTTGTTAATGATGAAGACTTAACTTTATCTTCAATAACTGAAATATATCCAAGCGCAAATTTTTACGAAAGAGAAGCCTTTGATATGTTTGGCATTATTTTTGAAAACCATCCCGATCTAACCAGAATTTTGATGCCGGACGACTGGGAAGGACATCCATTAAGAAAGAATTATGGTTCTGGAAGAATACCGGTTCAATTTAAGAATGCGCCAAAGGTTGATTAAATGAAGAATAACGATACTAAAAAAAGTAAACTTACGAACTTTAAAAACAAGCTTGATTTCTGGGCAACAAACTCAGAAGAGGGTGGTTGGAACATCTCTTCAACAGATGAAGGTTCTCAAAAAATGCTCGAAAATGAGAACGAAAAACAAATAAAAATACAAACTGGTACCGAAGTCGTAGATGATTTTGTTATCGATGAGGATACCTCTGATGATGAAAGAATGATTGTCAATATGGGACCACAGCATCCGTCAACACATGGAGTTTTAAGGCTTCAGGCTGAACTTGAAGGAGAAGTTGTTAGAAGAGTAAAACCAATTATCGGATATTTACATACTGGAATGGAAAAGACTGGTGAAGAATTAAATTACTTTCAAGGACCTACAAATACGACAAGAATGGATTACCTTTCACCTTTATTCAACGAGCTAGTTTTTTCTTTAACTACTGAAAAACTTATTGGAATAGAAGTCCCGAAAAGAGCTGAAACAATAAGAATCCTAATGACAGAATTAAATAGGGTAGCTTCTCATTTAGTTGCTCTTGCTACGGGTGGTATGGATATAGGTGCTTTATCCATGATGATCTTTGGATTCAGAGAAAGAGAATTAATTTTAGATTTTTTTGAAAAAACTACTGGACTTAGAATGAACCATAATTTTATTAGACCGGGTGGAGTGGCAGCTGACTTACCCGATGGATGGCAAAAAGATGTAAAAGAAATTCTTAAAGTAATCCCTGAAAAATTAAAAGACTACGATGACATGCTTTTAGACAATCCTATTTGGAAAGGAAGATTACAAAACGTTGGAATACTTACAACAGAAGAGTGTTTTGCATATGGAATAACAGGTCCTAGTCTAAGAGCTTCTGGTTACTCGTGGGATCTAAGAAAATCACAACCTTACTCAGGTATTGAAAACTATGATTTTGATATTCCAATTTTGAATGAGGGGGATGTATTTGCAAGATGGCGAGTAAAAGTATTAGAAATTCTTGAAAGCTTAAAAATTGTTGACCAGGCAATGCAGAATATGCCCAAAGGTCCCTATAAGGTTCAAGATAAAAAAATTACACCTCCACCTCGAAAAAGGTTAGATGAATCAATGGAGGCTTTGATACATCACTTTAAGATTTAT
>PYIJ01022971.1_pt1 | contig 12904 bp, 15 predicted proteins | sample 3578051 | NCBI WGS metagenome assembly PYIJ01 (sample SAMN08408021, study PRJNA431606) | Marine metagenome isolate SA_KN192-05_S13_5m, whole genome shotgun... | biome: marine; feature: oceanic pelagic zone; material: water; isolation source: surface water sample, 0.2-0.8 um fraction ... | reverse complement strand
CGTCATTTCAGATGGCTGTCGATCATCTCCGGCTTAAAACGGACAAGCCATTGAAAAAATCACAGATAGCAATGATTGGGGACTCATTGCACACTGATATCTTAGGAGCAACAGCAGCAGGATTAATGTCAGTTCTTGTCACTGATTATGGATTAATGCGTGGAATGAATGTCTCAAAAATTTGCAAACAGACAGCTATTCACCCTCACATTGTAGCACGTCGGCTGTAAAGCTTAACTGGATACCAGTTGGTTTTAGTCTTTTTTATGATATGTTTTATTGGTATTATGTTAAGGGTAAAAATAATAATGGCTTTGAAAAAACTACTTATTACGGGAGCTGCCAGGCGCATTGGCGCAGCGATAGCAACGCGGTTTGCATCTGATGGCTGGCATGTCATCATACATTGCAATCAAAATCGTCAAGCTGCGGACGATCTTTGCAATAATCTGTTAAAGAAAGGTAAAAAAGCAGATGTTCTGCAAGCAGATTTATCTAACACAGACGACTGTATTCAATTAATTCGAGATGCATCAAAGGGCCAAGGCCTTAATGCATTGATAAATAATGCCTCTTTATTTGTGTACGATGAGATAACAGATTTCTCAGTTGAGACTTTACAATCTCATATGGCAGTAAATGTAGCCGCACCGGCTATTCTTACAGCAGAATTTGCCAAAAACCTAAAGGAAGAAAATAAGGGGTGCGTAATAAATATCCTGGATTCTAAATTGTTTGGTCTCAACCCAGATTATTTCACGTATACTTTGTCAAAAGCAGCGCTTCAGAACTTTGGTATATTAGCGGCTCAAGCCTATGCCCCAAAACTCAGAGTAAACGCGATTGCGCCGGGCATCACACTTCCTTCAGGAGGTCAAACAGAAGAACAGTTTGAAAGGTCTCACCAGAGAAATTTATTAAGAAGAGGCGCAGATACAGAAGATATAGTCGCTGCTGCACGCTTGATATTATCAACAAGCTCTATGACAGGAGAGACAATCATTCTGGATGGTGGTGCGCATTTGCAACCATTACCGAGGGATGTTGCGTTTATGAAGGATATTTAAAATGCCTACTTCCGATTTAAAACGACATTTTCAGCTTTATGGTATTGAAGTTACCTGTTCAATAGGAATTCATGAGTTTGAGCGTCGGTCACCTCAACGCATTCTTATTGATCTTGATGTTCATTTAGACCCCAATAAAGAGCCTAGTTCTGACAATATATCAGAGGCACTTGATTATGATACGGTGCGAAGTGCTGTTCTTGATCTGAGTAAAAGCAAACACTTTGATTTGCAAGAAACATTGGCGCGTCAGATATTTGATTTGATACTTCAGATGCCTACTGTGGTTGGTGTGTCAGTGCGCACCTGCAAACCAGATGTCTATTCAGATATTCGAGAAGCAGCGTATATATTATCTAACTGTTAGAAATTTTTTACTGCATTGCAAATTTGATACAACTGAACTCGACACGCTGGTTAAAAAACCATTAAGATTTAATCAGAAATGACTGAGTTGGCTAAATGTCAGAAATAAGGACAGAGTGATGCTTTATGACGTAGGCAGAATAGATAAATTTTATAATGGAGAACGCGGCCAAATAGTTGCAAAATTACTGCGTAAAGATTTGAGTGATGTTTGGAGACTATCAAAAACCGGGACAAATCTTGCTGTTGGTTTCCCCTTTTATTTTTTTCCAGAAGATAGTGTCTGCCCAGTGCTTATGCCCACAGAAATAGGGGGTATGGCGTGGGCACACGAGCAAGAAATCTATAGTGCGATAATTGATTCGAATAGCTGGCCACTGGAGAGCGACTCCATGGATAGCATTCTTATAACTCATGCGCTGGAGTTTATACCCAATCAAAATAGCTTTTTGTTAGAAGCGTGTCGAGTTTTAAAAAGCGTGGGAAAACTCGTCATTATGGTGCCTCATAGGGGCGGGTTGTGGTCAAGGGCAGAAACCACACCATTTGGACATGGTACCCCTTTTAGCAAGGGCCAGATATTTAGCTTGCTTAAAAACACAGGATTAAGACTAGAAAAATGTACTAGTAGTTTATTTTTACCACCTTTTGCAGATAAATTACCAAAAACTGTTTCTAACCAGATTGAATTTGTTGGGGAGCATTTATTACAACTTTTGGGTGGTGTCTTAATTGTAGAGGCGACAAAAATGGTATATGCAGAACCAAAGAAAAACCGAGCAACAAAAAAGGCTAGGTTATTTGCACCTGTAAAAAGGCAATCTGCTTATTCTTCTACAGAATGATGTAAATTGGTTTATAGAAAGCAGACACTTGATTGAGTTGGTAATAACATGGAGTGATTTATGTCGAATACGCTTGTCGAGCTAAGACAAAATATAGATGAGATAGATCAGGCCTTGCTAGAATTAATAATGAGGCGCTTAAGAGTATCTCGTGAGATAGCAACTGCAAAGCCAGATGGTAGTCCTGTTTACCGTCCTGCAAGAGAGGCATTATTAATGCATAAGTTGCTTCTAGAATTAGAAGGCAATGTCGAACGAGAGGTTGTGGCAAGGCTATGGCGGGTATTACTTGCGTCAAGTGTTCGTAGTCAAAGCCCTAGTTTTAGAATTGTTAGTCTCGAAGGGCTGGAAAATTTTACGCTTGAATTTAGTGCAGGTTTTTTAGATTTTGTCTTCTGCGCTACCGGTGAGGAGATGATAGAAATGTTATCTAAAAATAAGGCGGATGTTGCTTTCTTTCCGTATAGTAAATTAAAAAAAATTGCTAGCTTACTTGGGAAAAAAACGGGTATTTATTTAAATCACAAGATCGATAATGTAGCTATAATCTGTAAAAATATGCCAGAAGAAACTGGGTTTGATATTCCAATTTTTAAGGATAGTCGTTTTGAAGAGCCTAAAATAATTGAAAAGGCTAGTTTTAGCGAAATATCTGATAGCAATGAATATGTCCATATTGGAGCTTGGGTAAATCTTACTGGGTAGCTGAACGAATTAATCCTTAAGCATTTTAGATTTCGCTATATTCGGAGACAACTTAAAATGACTATTAAGCCAAAGCCAGCAGACGTTATAAATTCTCTGGTTAGTTACAGACCAGTATTCGGAAAGAATATTTCCAAGTCTTTTATAAGACTCTCAGCAAATGAAAATGGAATTGGTTGCTCTTCACTAGTTACAGAAGCTATTCGTAACAATGACGTTGCTTTATATAGGTATCCGGCACAGCAGGACGAAGAACTAACAAATGCAATTGCCTCAAGATTTAAATTAAACTCAGCGCAGATCCTAACAGGCAATGGTTCTGATGAGTTGATTTATCTGCTTTGTAACGCTTTTCTTAATCCTGGTGATGAGGCAATTCACACGCAGTATGGTTTTCTTGTATTCCCGCAGGCAATTAAACTAGCCGGCGGCGTTCCTGTTGTGGCGCCTGATCATGAATATACAGTAAGTGTTGACTCCATTATAGCAAACCTTACCCCGAGAACTAAACTCGTTTTTCTAGCAAATCCAAATAATCCTACAGGGTCAATGATATCTGAACAGGAAGTGTTAAGATTGGCAGAAGCAATACCAAAATCTGTGGTTCTCGTGCTTGACTGGGCATATAGTGAATATGTGATTTCAGGTTTATCTGATGCATCTAAATTAGTTGAAGCTAATAATAATATTGTGATGCTAAGAACATTCTCAAAGCTATTTGGAATTGCTGCCTTGCGATTAGGTTGGGGTTACTTCCCATCTGAAATACATGCTATTATAAAGTCTATACGTGGACCATTTTCTGTCAACCAGTTGGCAGCGCTTGCAGGAAGGGTTTCAGTAGAGGATGTGGCCTTCTATCAAGAATCAATAGCTCATAACCAGTTTTGGATGACTGAGATAGTAAATAGATTTAATGAAATGGGCGTAAAAACACTTCAAGGTCAGGCAAATTTTATGCTTCTTGATTTTAGAGACAAAAACGGTCCAGATGCCAGCTTTATTGAGTCTCGTCTCTTGGAACATAATATTCAGCTTAGAAATATGACCCCATATGGATTACCAGATATGCTTCGCATGTCAATTGGTACAACAGATGAGATGGAAAAATTTTCTTCTTACTTAAGTAAAATAGTTCTTCTTGAAGGAAGCTTAGCAAAATGAATGAAAATCTTCCAAACATTGCAATTATAGGTCTTGGATTAATTGGTAGTTCCATTGCTCACGCCGCAAAACATTATGGAGTAGCATCCGAAATAAGAGGATTTGATAATTCAGCTGAAGTTTGCGCAGAAGCAAAACAAATAGGACTCCCTATTATATTGGCAGATGACATTAAAGCAACAGTTTCAGATGCTGACATTATTTTTTTGGCGGTTCCTGTTGGAGTAATGGCTAGGGTCGTAAGGCAGATCATATCGTATCTGAAGCCTGGGGCAATCATAACAGATACGGGATCAACAAAACGTTCTGTTATTGATGACATAACCCCTATCATAACAAAAAATATTTTTTTTGTACCAGGGCACCCACTTGCGGGAACTGAATTTTCTGGTCCATCTGCTGGCTTTCCAACACTTTTTAAGAATCACTATTGGTTATTAATTGGAGAAGATAAAACAAATGCAGCGATCTCTGTGATGACTTGTTTTTGTGAAAAGCTGGGCGCAATGGTTGAGGTGATGGATGCAGACTATCATGATAAGATTCTAGCAATTACTTCTCATTTACCACACTTAATAGCATTTATAATTGTTGGAACTGCATCCGACTTGGAACATGACTTAAAAAATGATGTGATTCGTTTTTCAGCTTCTGGATTTAGGGACTTTACTCGAATCGCGGCCTCAGACCCTACTATGTGGAGAGATGTGTTTTTAAAAAACGATCAGGCTGTACTTGAGATGCTAAAGCGTTTTAATGATGATCTTGCCTTTGTTCAAAACGCGATTAAGAATCAGGAAGGCAACATACTTTTTAATTTATTTGAAAGAACAGGTGAGATAAGACGCTCTATTGTTGATATAGGGCAGGCAACAGACTGAAATTACATATAAATTATCCAAGAAAAGATTTTACATATAAAAGTTTAAGGTACTCTTTCATTAAAAGCTTGCTAGTCTGCCAGTTTGTATACCAATCTGATAATTTTAAATCTGGAGGATTTACAGCTTGAAAATGAATAGAATCTTTAGGCAGGTACCGTTTAAAAATTATTTCTGCTCTTGGAAGATGATAATTGGCACTTACCAGCAATATGTTTTTAAGTTCATGTTTTTGCATCCATTCGAAGGTCGCCTTTGCATTTCCGTTGGTATCAGTTGCTGAAAATTCAATTTCTACGCAACAATCAAAAAAACTTGATTGGCGGCTAGAAAGGGCCAAGTTTTCCTTTAAAAGTTCTTTTGATACGCCTTTACCAACACCTGAGATAAGCATTCTGTCAGCTTTGCCACCGGCTAGCAATTCTACACCTTTTTGAATTCGGGATTGTCCTCCAGTTGCAACAACAAGGCCATCTATTTGTTGAACACGTTTAACATCAGCATTAGGAAGGGTTAAAACAAACAGCTGAAAACTGGCGAGAGCAACCCCCAATATCAATAAAAAATAGAGCAAAGTATTTTGAATAGAATTAGAAATAAACGACATGATAGGCATAATAGAAATCAATAAAAGTTGAAAAAACATATTTTATGTTTTTAATTTCACTGTTTATTAAGTAATTAATCAAGTTAAAATAGTTTTATTAATTTACTTATCCCGTTTTAGGAAATTAGAGCCCAATGCTTATCACCTGTAATAACTGTGAAACTATCTTTGAAATCGACAAAACTAAAATTGATCCTAATGGTCAGCAGGTTAGGTGCTCTGTATGCTCCCATGTTTGGACAGTTTATGAAGATGACGAACAGGAACGCACCCCTCCAAAGTTAAATTTAGATGCCAACAGAAATGAAGGATTAAATTTAAATGAAGAATCCTTGGAAATTGAGAGTCCAAAAATAAATCAGGATAGTTCACGTTACCAAAAAAAGAAAAAAGTTAGTATCTTTGGATCGTTAATATGGATATTTGGCATCACAGCGATGCTACTGGCCATAGTTTATACGTCTATTGTTTACCGCTCGACCATAACAGCCTACTATCCAGCGATGACTCCAGTTTTTGAGTTGGCTGGATATGATATAAATTACTCTTCAGATAATTTTGTGATTCAAAACCTAAAGACAGAATGGGAAGATGATATTCTTAAAGTAAGAGGTAGTATTTATAACAATGGCTCTATGAGAATCCACACTCTGCCAATAAAAATATCGGTAATAGATCCGTCTGGACTGCTATTATCAACACATGAAGTATGGCCGGATAATACAATAATTGATGCTCTAGAATCAGTCCCGTTTTTTGCACAAATTACTATAGATGCGGATGAAAAAGCTGAAATTCATGTTGATTTTGTATCTCACGCACTAGCGAAATAGGAATAAATTATAAAAATGGATTATTCTCCATTTTTATCAGATCCTCAACGGTTCTCCGAGGGCGTATAATATGTACTTTCCCTTGATAGCAAAGGATTTCTGAGGGCTCCGGTCTGGTGTTATAATTTGACATCATGACAGCGCCATATGCACCAACACTTCTTACCGCTAAATAGTCACCCGCCTCTACCATTGGCATTTGTCTGCCTCTTGCAAGATAATCCCCGGTTTCGCAAATAGGGCCAACAATGTCGGCTGTGCCTTTGTTTTCCCTGTGGCCCGTAAGGCTATCAATCCTGTGGAATGCTTCATACAAAGTTGGTCTGATTAAATCATTCATAGCTGCGTCTACGATAATAAATCTTTTATCAACACCTTGCTTCACGTAAATTACTTTAGTAATAAGAGTTCCGCAATTCCCAACTATGGCTCGGCCTGGTTCAAACCCCAACTTATATTCAGTATTGCCAAAAATGCGTTCAACCATTTTGCCGTATCCAGTAAAATCAGGCTGTGCAATTTCCTCATAATCAATTCCTAATCCACCTCCTAAATCAAGGCATGGCACTTCAAATCTCTTACTACGAAGATGTCCAGCAAAATCTACTAATTCACTGTAAGCTTTTTGAAACGGGGCCAAGTTTGTTAGTTGAGAGCCAATATGTACGGCTAGTCCAGATGGTATAAGGTTAGGATTCGAACTAACTTTCTGATAATAGTCTTCTGCTTGACCATCTATTAATGGGATTCCAAATTTTGTACTATTCTGTCCTGTTGATATTTTCTCATGGCTTCCTGGATCTACATTAACATTAATCCTAAGCGCTACAGAGCATTTTAAATTATAGCTAGATGCAAGAGCTGTTATTCTGTCTAATTCTGCGCCTGACTCTACATTGATTTGTCCGATATTGTTATGCATAGCTGATAGCAATTCATCATCTGTTTTGCCTACCCCCGAAAAAATAATATCGTCGGGGTTTATATTGGCATTCATCGCACGTTGAAGCTCACCTCCTGAAACAATATCTGCGCCAGCTCCTGCCTCGCTTAACAAAGATAAAATAGCAGTAGAAGAATTAGCTTTAACAGCAAAATAAACTTTGCTATTAAGGCTCGATACAGCACTTTGAAACGCTATAAAATTTTTTAAAATCTGATCCCCATCATATACATAGAGCGGTGTTTTATACTCATCTGCAAGTTCAGTTAACACCTCTCTTGAAAGCACGTTTTCGTCAGGAACTCCCCTAGAGGTTTCTGTATGTAATTGAATCATGTTGAAAGCTTTCAGGGTATGGCAGTACTATTCTATTATTGAATTTGTGTGGCTTCTGAGGGGCGTTGGGGCATACCTCTCTTTCCGCAAGAAGTTTGTACAATTATAAGGCTGCTTAATAAACATAAAAAAATTAAACTCTTTATCATGTTACCCTATTTAATCTCATTATTTAAATTGAACCTAACTGCAGCCTCTTCCAATCTTGCTTCTACTTCATTTTTGGCTGTGCCACCAAAGCTAGAACGTGCGTTAAAGGCATCATCTACTTTTAGCACAGAATAGACAGATTTATCCAACAGAGGTTCTATTTTTTTTAATTCACTAAGGCTTAATTCCTCTAATGCGCATCCATGCTTATCAGCTAAAGCTACCAGAGAACCACTTATATGATGTGCATCTCGAAATGCCTTGCCCAAATGATTCACAAGATAGTCTGCAAGGTCTGTTGCTGTCGGATGTCCATCTTGTAGCGCATTCCGCATATTTGCTTCGTTAATAGTCATGTCGGCAACCATCCCGGACATTGCGGCAATACTGATGGAAAGTGTTTTTTGTGTATCAAACAAGGGTTCTTTGTCTTCTTGCATGTCCTTTCCATAAGCGAGAGGGAGCCCTTTTAGAATGGTTGCTAATGAAATAAAATGACCCATTATTCTGCCTGGTTTTGCTCGGATCAATTCTGCAGCATCGGGGTTTTTCTTTTGAGGCATTATTGATGAGCCAGTAGTAAACTTATCAGATAGTTGAATAAAATTAAATCTATCTGTTGACCAAATAACTATTTCCTCGGCAAGCCTAGATAGGTGAATAGCACAAATTGTAGCCGAACTTGTGAATTCTAATGCAAAATCACGAGCGGAAACGCTATCTAGCGCATTTGGCATAGGCTTATCAAAACCAAGTATTCTGGCAGTTAGATGCCGGTCAATCGGAAAGGAGGTTCCTGCAAGCGCGGCTGCTCCAAGAGGAGATTCGTTTACGCGCTTCCTACAATCCTGAAATCTTTGCCTATCTCGTCCTATCATCTCAATATACGCACTAAGATGAAAACCAAAGCTTATTGGCTGCGCCGTTTGAAGATGTGTATATCCTGGCATAAGCGTCTTTGTGTGTTTTTTGGCTTTTTTCCATAAATTTTTTTGTAGCTGTTGTAATTGAATATCTAAATTGTCTATTTGGTTTCTCAAATAAAGTCTTATGTCAGTCGCAATCTGATCATTTCTCGACCGAGCTGTGTGAAGACGCTTTGCAGGCTCCCCTATTAATTCAGCAAGCCTTGTCTCAATATTCATGTGAATATCCTCAAGCTCAGTGCTAAATGAAAATGCACCGTCTGCAATTTCGGCGTGAATTTTTTCAAGACCTTGTATTATAGCTGTTAAATCGTCAGGGCTTATTATACCCTGTTTTTCAAGCATTTGCGCATGAGCTTTTGATCCCTCTATATCCTCTGAATATAGGGTTTTATCGAAAGAGATAGACGCATTTATTTCCTGCATTAAATCAGATGGACTGCCACTGAATCTACCGCCCCAAATAGATGACTTCTTTTTGTTTTGATCTGACATTCACTAGTATCTTTCTTCTTACACGTGTTATAGAACAGAAATGAAAAAGAATCAGCCTAAAATTAACATATGTAGGAGAGGCTTCTTAAGTCAAATAGCATTATCTGTGCCTTTTATTATACCCTCGTTTGTTCATGCATCTGCATCACTAGAAAACAAATGGCAAACATTAGGTGTGCCTATTCCGGAGACACCAATATTTTTTGAGGATGGTACAGAATTGTATTTGAAACAATTCTTTGGCAAACACCTCTTGATTAATTTTTGGGCGACCTGGTGTGCTCCTTGTATTTCTGAACTACCTCACCTCGACAAAGCTGCTCCTCTTTTAAGAAAATTTAATATAGACCTGTTGCTAGTTTCAACAGACAGAGCCCAAATAAAGGATGTAGGCTTGTTTCTAGATAATAAAAAGATAAACACTCCCCTACGAGGGTTTGATCCAAAGGCAATTTGGGCTAGGGCAATGAATGTTACTGCTCTCCCAGTTACATTTTTGATTAACTCAAATCAAACTAGTGGCTTATATCACATAGGCACAGCGGATTGGTCAACCAGTGAAATGATTCAACAAATCATATCACAATTTGACACGCTTGGCTGATAACTCTGTAAGGTAGTAAATCTGAAATATTAAGCGGAACCAGCAAGCGAGTCAGTTTACACATAATATCTCACTTAGGATAATTTGCTTTCTAATTCAGGCACAGCGTCGAACAGGTCGGCAACTAACCCATAATCAGCAATTTGAAAAATAGGTGCTTCTTCATCTTTATTGATTGCTACAATTACCTTACTATCTTTCATGCCGGCAAGATGTTGAATAGCACCTGATATACCAATAGCCATATAAAGTTCCGGCGCGACTACTTTCCCCGTTTGACCCACCTGATAGTCGTTTGGCGCAAAGCCAGCGTCAACGGCAGCCCGTGATGCTCCAACAGCAGCACCTAACTTATCAGCTACATTTTCAAGCATCGCGAAATTAGCGCTGTCTTGCATACCTCGACCGCCAGAAATAACGATACCAGCAGATGTGAGTTCTGGTCTTTCGGAGCCTGATAGTTCAGATGACTCAAATTCAGATAACTCTGAACTTCCAGTCCCATTTATGGTCTCAATTTCGGCTGAACCTCCGAAATTTTCTGCGGCGTCAAATGCAGTTGACCGAACGGTTATTAATTTAATGGGATCAGACGATTGGACGGTTGCAAGCGCATTTCCTGCGTAAATAGGTCGTTTAAACGTATCTGAGGAAATTACCTCTACAATGTCAGATATTTGCATTACGTCCAGTAGCGCTGCTGTACGTGGCATGGTATTTTTGCCAAAGGTAGTTGCAGGGGCAAAAATGTGAGTGTAATTCGAAGCAATTTTCTTAATTAGAGGTGCTAGATTTTCAGCTAAATTATGAGCATATTCATCGCTATCGGCAACAAGCACTTTTGTAATATGTGCTATTTTCGAGGCTGCATCGGAGACTCCTTTTATTTCAGCGCCTGCGACGAGTGCTTCAATCGGTTCTCCTATAAAATTAGCGGCAGCGATGGTATTAAATGTAGATGGCGATATATTGCCTTTGTCATGCTCTATTAAAACTAAAATTGTCATGAAATCACCTTTGCTTCTTCCTGTAACTTTTCAACAAGCTCTTCAACAGAGCTAACCTTTATGCCAGCTTCACGAGTGGCAGGCTCCTCAACTTTTAAAACAGACAACCTAGCTACTATGTCAACACCAAGCTGTTCTGATGTAAGTGTATCTATAGGTTTTTTCTTCGCTTTCATTATGTTGGGTAGAGATGCATATCTTGGTTCATTTAAGCGTAAATCAACTGTAATAACAGCTGGCATTTTTACTTTTATAGTTTCGAGTCCACCATCGATCTCTCGGGTTACAACCGCATTATCTTTCGTTAATAAAATAGCCGATGCAAATGTAGCCTGAGACCAGCCAAGAAAAGCGGACAACATTTGCCCAGTTTGGTTGCTGTCATCATCAATTGCTTGTTTTCCGCAAAGTATCAGGCCAGGATTTTCCCGCTCAGCAACGCGAGCTAGCAATTTTGCCACGCCGAGTGGTTCAGTATCGTGTGGTGCTTCAATATGTATTCCCCGGTCTGCACCCATTGCAAGGCCTGTTCTAATGGTCTCCTGTGACTGGCTGGGGCCAATGGACACGAGCACTACCTCATCTGCACCACCGTCTTCTTTTATTCGTAGCGCTTGTTCCACTGCGATTTCATCAAAGGGGTTCATTGCCATTTTTACGTTATTCAGCTCAACCCCAGATTGATCCTGTTTCACTCTAACTTTTACGTTGTAATCAATAACACGTTTTACAGGCACCAAAATCTTCATTCTTTTTATCCTTTGTGGTTTCGGAATACTCATCCTGATAAATTAGAGTTAATAATTTTAAACAGAGTTTCAAGGATGTTTTTATTTTTGCATCCCTGTTTGTGCCCCCGGAACCCATAATACATCTCCTGCCCCTTTATTATTTGCAACTCTGGCCAATACAAACAAATGGTCTGAAAGTCGATTTATGAAATGCAATGCGAATTTATTAATAGGTTCTTCAGCCGCAAGAGAAGCGATTCCTCTCTCGGCTCTTCTAGCAACAGTTCGGGCATAATGTAGCCAGCAAGAAAGAGAGCTTCCACCCGGCAGAATAAAAGACGATAAATCAGATAAATCGGCATTTAACATATCGATTTCCTTCTCGATCCGAAGAACCTGCTTCTGTGTAATTCTCAAGCAATGAACATCATCTTCAATTTCAGGGGTGGCTAAATCTGCTCCAAGGTCAAATAAGTCATTTTGAATATTAGAAAGCATGGTATCAATATTAGCATCCTCAGTGAAATTTCGTGCCATACCAATAACTGAATTGAGTTCGTCTACCTCACCAAACGCAACTGGACGTTTAGCATGTTTAGCAACGCGTTGCCCGTTTACCAGAACTGTTTGACCGTCATCTCCAGTTCGCGTGTAAATTTTATTCAATTTTACCAATTCAAAAAACCTCTTTATGATTAGTCACGCGTTAGCAATAAGCCTAAAAAAATAAATAAAGCAGCAGCTTGAAATACGATTCTATAGCGCATTATTTTATTAGAATGGGTTTTATTATATTCTCCCCCTCTTGCCATTGTAATTACGCCCCATAATAAAATGCCAGCGACAGAAAGCATGGCAACCGCTATTAAAACCATTTTCCAACCCATAATTCCCCCCATATCATATAGCCGTTCTAGAACATTAAAATGGACTATTTAATGCTAATCTCAACCCCTTTGCGCATAGAAGATGCAACAACTGTATTTCTAAGAAGGCATGAAATTGTCATTGGACCTACACCGCCAGGAACAGGGGTTATAAAATGGGCTGTTTTAACAGCTTGTTCAAAGTTAACATCGCCTACAAGCCGATATTTTCCATCACCTTTTTCTGGAGCTGCTATTCGGTTAATCCCCACATCTATAACACAGGCTCCTGGTTTAATCCAGTTAGACTCAACCAGTTCTGTGCGTCCAACAGCTGCAACCAATATATCTGCCTGTGATGTAATTTTTTCGATATTT
>PYIJ01133057.1_pt1 | contig 12928 bp, 5 predicted proteins | sample 3578051 | NCBI WGS metagenome assembly PYIJ01 (sample SAMN08408021, study PRJNA431606) | Marine metagenome isolate SA_KN192-05_S13_5m, whole genome shotgun... | biome: marine; feature: oceanic pelagic zone; material: water; isolation source: surface water sample, 0.2-0.8 um fraction ... | reverse complement strand
TGATTAAGGAATAATATCCAATGGTAATAACTCTTGCATTAGGATTACGTCTTACAGCTTTCAACCAAGGTTGGTCTTCCTTTTTTTTAATTCTTTCAGGGTCTCCAAATGCGCCAAATTGCTCTAAGTAAATAACAGAAAGACCAGTTAGTTCTTTCAGAACTCTTTCTGCAGCCATGTCAAGATTTTCATCATCTAATATTAAATTTCCAGGTAATGCATATTCAGAAATCACATTTTTTAATTGATTTTCTCTATCAATTAAAAGAACATGAAGCTCTTTTCCATCAAACCCAAAAATGACACAATCAACAGATATATTTGGATTAAGTTTATTGTTGATTTTCATTCTTTAAAATTTCTTTAGTTAAAATGAATTCTGAATTTCTAGGGTTTTAATTATATTTATTACTTAATGTCATTATTACGTTTATCAATATAGCATATTTTTTAATATTTTAAATAAGTTAAAATGAGAAAGTTTTTTACATTTTTTAGTGCTTTATTTAGTATTTGTATTTTTATTTCCCAAGACTCTATTTTTAGAGTAGAACCACCCAACTGGTGGACAGGAATGGTTCACAATGAAATTCAGTTGTTATGCTATGGAAATAATTTAGCCAAATGTGATTTTAAAATTAGTCAAATTCATGATGACGTACATTTAAAATCAATAACAAAAACATCTAATCCAAATTATGTTTTTATAGATATTGAAATTTTAAATAATGCTAAGCCACAAAATATAAATCTAGAATTTTCAAAAAATGGTGATTTATTTAAGTCATTTGATTTTCCAATTTATAAAAAAGATTCAAATGGGAGAAATGGATTTAATCAAAAAGATGTACTTTATTTAATAACACCCGATAGATTCGTAAATGGCAATCCTGAAAACGACGATATTCCTTATTTAAAAGAACGTCCTGAAAGGGAGAATATATGGGGGAGACACGGTGGCGATATTGAAGGAATTATTCAAAGTTTAGATTATATTTCTGATATGGGATTTACTGCTATTTGGATTAATCCTCTTTTAGAAAACGATATGAAAGAATCGTCTTATCACGGATATTCTACTACAAATTATTATAAGATAGATCCAAGATTTGGAACTAACACTTTATATAAAACTTTATGCTCTGTTGCAAAAGAAAAAAATATAAAAATTGTTATGGACATGATTACCAATCATTCAGGTTCAGAACATTGGTTTGTAAAAGATCCACCAACTAAAGATTGGATAAATTTTGAAGGAAAATACACCCAAACTTCTCACGCTCATTATTCGGTTCAAGATCCCTATGCTTCTAAATATGATAAAAAAGCATTTGTAAATGGTTGGTTTGTGGAAACAATGCCAGATTTGAATCAAAGTAACAAGATGATGGCTAATTATCTTATACAAAACACTCTATGGTGGATCGAGTACTCTGGGATTAGTGGTATTAGAATGGATACTTACCCTTATAACGATAAAGAGTTTATTAATAATTGGTCATGTGCAGTTAAAAATGAATATCCAAATTTTATAAGTGTGGGCGAGGAATTTCCAAAGTTCCCTCATGCAGCAACTTTATCCTATTGGCAAGAAGGAAAAAAAAATTATGACAATTATAGTTCATGCTTGCCAAGTGTCCTAGATATAGCTTTGATGAAGTCCTTTATTAATTCAATTAAGGATTTAGAAGAAAAAGACAAATGGAAAACATGGCAGGAGGTTTATTACATGCTATCAAATGATTTTTTATATCCAGACCCATATAAGCTGGTAGTTTTCCCTGACAATCACGATACTAAACGAATATTTTCCACTTTAAATGAAGATTTTAATAAGTTTAAAATGACCATGGTCTTTTTTAGTACAATAAGAGGAATTCCTCATTTTTATTATGGAGATGAAATTTTAATGACAAATAAAAAAGGAAATAATGATGGAGGAACAAGATCTGATTTTCCAGGCGGTTGGAAGGGGGATAAAATAAATGGTTTTAATGGAAAGGGGCTAACTCAACAACAAAAAGAAGCACAAGAATTTGTTAAGAAATTATTAAACTGGAGAAAATCTAAAAATGTAATTCATTATGGGAAATTAATGCAATTTACCCCTTATTCAAATGGTATCTACAGTTATTTTAGATATGATGAAAAAGATGCAGTCATGGTGATTTTTAATAGTAAAGATAAATCTGAAATAATCCAATTAGATCGATATGAAGAAATAATATCTGACTATAAATTTGCTTTCGATATCTTAGAAGAAAAACAATACATTTTAGAAAATAATTTTGAGATAAAACCCAACTCTGTTTTAGTCTTAGAACTCAAAAAGTAATAATTTTATCCTTTTAAAAATTTAAGTAATTTAATCTTCTTTTCCTGTTCAATTATTATGAAATAGTTTCCAGATTTTAAATTCTTTAAATCAAAACTATATAATTCTGAATGACTTTTAATTTCTTCCATCATCACTTTTCCTTGTTGATTAATAATTGAAAATTTAATCGCTTGTTGTTTACAATCTTTAACTTCAATTTGTAAAAAGTCATTGACAGGATTAGGAAAAAGGTTAGTTTCCCATTCAGTTAATTGAAATTCTTCAATATTTAAAGTGTTTTGTATAACTGGTTGATCCAGTTTAAGATCTGTATAAACTCGGTATTCACCAGGATCTAAAGAAATTACAGAGCTTCCATTTATTTGTATGCTGTCTCCACTAAAATATTCATACCACCAACCATTGTGTTGAAAATCTAATGTTTTGTCTTGAGGATTGACATCAATATTTACAATTACAACTGCATTCATGTTAGGGTCATTTAATTTCAAAAATTTTACTGCTCCGTTTAAACTATACGTAAAATCATCACCTGTAAATACAGGATATGATTTTCTAAGTTCTATGGATGCTTTGTAGACATCATATAGTCGTTTTCGACTATTTTCTGTAAAATAGTTCCATAGTATTGGTTTATTACAAACTCTACAATTATAATCTATAGAAATATCATACCCAAGTTCCCCAAATTGCCAAATCATTTTAGGACCTGGAGTAGTAAGCATTAGGGCTGCCAAACCTTCGGTCCTTTTAAGTCCGTTAAGCAAGTTCTTGGCATTTTGTTGTCCTGTTGTACTTCCATAGTTAATATTTTTATACATTATTCTTTCCTCGTCATGACTTTCCATATAGGATATTAAGTGGGGCTCATTCCACAATCTGTTCTTATAAACTCCCCATGAAAGATTTGAATTTGCAGGAAATCCCATCCCAGATTCTTGGTATCCGTGAGTTACATTTCCCCACAACATCATACCATAGTTGGCCAATATTTTTTCTTCATTATTATCTGCCCAATGCTCTAATATTACATAAGCATCTGGATGAACAGACCAAATGGTATCAGCCATTCTTTTTAGTAGATTAATTCTACCATTATCATAATTATTAGAGTTGTTACTAAATCCTTTTGTGTAATCAAATCTAAACCCATCTATATGGTACTCATCTAACCAAAAATGATTTACTCGATCCATAAAGTTTTGAGTAGCTTGAGATTCATGATTAAAATCATATCCCCAGCAATATGGCATATGAGGACAGTTAGTATTGAACCATGGGTTATTAGCAGTAGGTATATTATTTACGTCATCCCAATACAAATCAAGCATTGGACTTTGACCAAAAGCATGATTAAAAACAATATCTATAATAACAGCTATTCCTCTACCATGACAAGAATCTACAAATGCTTTAAAATGGTCAGGTGTACCGTAGTATTTATCTAAAGCCATATGAAAACTAGGATTATATCCCCAACTTTCGTTATTTTCAAATTCACCAGGAGGCATTAGTTCAATTGCATTTATACCTAGTTGGTCTAAATAATCCAAAGTGTCTATTAAGGTTTGATAACTGTGGGTTGAAACAAAATCTCTAACTAATAACTCGTAAATTATTAAATCCTTTTTTTCTGAAGGAATAAAATTATTATTGGTCCAATTGTAAGCAGTTTTTCCTGGCTCCATTACTGTTACAAATCCATTGGTATAATTTGAAGGATAGGGAATAGGGTTAGGGTAATTATCAGTTCCAATATCTCCATCATTATTAGGATCTAAAATCAATGGACTAAGTGGATCTGCAATTTTAATAATACCATCTACTAAATATTGATAGGTGTATTTTTGGCCAGGTACTAAACCATAAATTGTCTTCCACCAATAATTACTGTCTGTAGATAAAGACATGAAAGAAGAAGAATTTAATATCCAATTATTATGATCTCCAATTAAATTAACTGTTGTTTTTTCTGGTGCATAAAATTTCAAAATAACTGTAGAGTCGTTTATATAGTTTATTCCATCTACTAATCCATTTGGGGGATCTACTATATTTAGTGGTGGAATAACTGCATAATTAACAGTATCCTTAATGATGTTAGTTCCATCATTTGCAATCAATATAATTTGATGATCTCCAGGTGAGTTTATAATTATATCTTTTTCTATTATAGTAGTGTTCATTGTATCTGCTATAAGAACTCCATTATCAAACAGCTGAAGAGAAGCATTAGAATTTGATTGACCATTAATAGAAATAGTATCGTATAAATTAACTAACAAGTCAGAATATGGTTTGAAAATAGCAGCTTGAAAACCTCCGTTAATTGGATAAATAGGGTAGAAAATATCCCCCATCGCAGCAGTTTTTCCTTCCAATGACCCATCAAAGTTCCTAAATACAAATGCCAGTTTAGCAACATTAGTTCCACTAGGAAATCCATAATATTGGTCTATATCAATAACAATTTCATGTATATTGTTCCCCAAATCAGTCATAAGTACATTTGTGTCTGCCTGACCCCAATTTCCTTGAACGTAAGACCAGTTACCAGGAAGTCCATTTTGAGTAACAATTCCGGTATGAGTGTAAACAGGGCTAACACCAACTAATCCACCATTTCCTTTAGATGCATCATATTGTAAGGTGATAATATCGTTAACTGTTGGAAAAGCAGGATTAATTTGAATAATTTGACTTAATCCAAGATGAGTCGTTAATGTAAAGATTAAAATTAGTGGTATTTTTCTCACCATATTTTAAGATAATAAAAAAAGCTCCCAAAGGAGCTTTTTTTAATAAAAAATAATATCACTATTTAATAATTAATTTCCCTGTTATATCTTCATTTTCAGAGCTTATTTTATAAATATAGATACCATTGTTTAAATGAGAAGTATTATATTCAACAGACTGTAATCCACTAGTTAATACACTGTTAATCACATTGTCAACTAATTTCCCTGTTATATCATAAATTGAAATATTAGTTTCATTTGAGTTTTTGACATTGAAATTAAAAATTGTGTAATTCTGGCTTGGATTAGGACTTACTGAAACATTATTGATGTTGGATTCAATTATGTTTGCAGCTGAGCCATCACATTGAGTACATGAAGCCCAACAAAATGTTAAGCCAGTATTTGAAGCAGGAATTGCAAAAATTCTATCTGTTCCAAAACCACCACCTCCACCACAAACTGTATCACTAACAGACTCATCAGCACCCCAATCTCCATTTACAAATTTGAAATAAACTGTATCTCCAGAACTTGGATAATCGATAGTTATTTCCCATAAATTACTGCCTAAATCTGTCATTGCACTTCCAGCATCAGTAGGGCTCCAATCTACCATGGAAACTCCTGCTGTAGTTGCCATATTTGTTCCAAAATCTCCTGCAATCCTTATTCCTGTAGCATCTAATGTTGCTCCACCAGCTAGATAGTCTGTAATATCAACTCTGTAAGTGATTGACACCTGAGCTGACATACTTAAAGTAGTTATTAATGATAATAAAAAGTATATTTTTTTCATAATTATAGATTTTAAATTTACTTAAATTTAAAAAAAAAATCTACTTAACGTAACAATGACGTTAAAAAAGTATATTTTTGAATTAGTATAAATAAATTTTCAGATTATGCAACTAAAGTTTTCTTATCTAATATTTTCTTTATTTCTTGTTTTCTCTATACATATCAAAGCACAATTTACTTTGAGCGGAAATATTATTGACAACAATGGTGATGCAGTTATTGGTGCATATGTTAAAATTCCCAATTTAAATTTGGCCTCAGGTACTAATATTAATGGAGATTATAGTATTGAAAATATTACAAAAGGAGAGTTAAATATTGAATTTAGTGCAGTTGGATTTTTAAAAGTTTCAAAAACAATAAACTTAAGTAAAGATTTAATTTTAAATATCGTTTTAAAAGAAGATATTCAACTTTTAGATGAAGCAGTAGTTATTGGTTATGGTACTTCTAGAACTAAGGATTTAACTGGTTCTGCAGTTGCAGTTTCTGAAGATAAATTTTTAAAAGGCTCTCTAGCTACACCTGAACAATTAATTATGGGTAAGGTACCAGGATTGAAAGTTACATCCAATGATGGTGCTCCTGGCTCTGGAAGTACTTTAAGAATTAGAGGAGGAACTTCAATTAATGCTAGTAATGATCCACTTATTGTTATAGATGGTGTTCCAGTAGATAATGGAGGAATAGCTGGTGCTGCAAATCCACTTTCACTAATAAATCCAAATGATATTGAATCATTTGTTGTTCTAAAAGATGCTTCAGCAAGTGCAATCTATGGATCTAGAGGAGCAAATGGTGTAATTTTAATTACTACTAAGAAAGGAGAAGGAGATTTAAAAATTACTGTAAACCAAAAAACATCACTAAGCACTATTGCTAAATATGCAGATGTTCTTTCTGGGGACTCCTTGAGAAATCTTATTTATAATAATGGATCGGCAAATCAAATTGAATTATTAGGAGATTCTAATTATAACACAAATTGGCAAAAAGAAGTATTTAGAAATACAATTGTAAATGACTTTAATGTTGCTATTTCTAAAAAATATTGGAGATTTTCATATGGTAACAGAGTTGATAATGGATTACTTAAAAGAGATCAATTTGTAAGAAATAATATTAGTCTAAACTTAAATCCATCTTTTTTTGATAACCAATTCAAAATAGAAATCAATAATAAATTAGTTCAGACCAATTCTAGATTTGCGGATAGAGGTGCCTTAGGTGCAGCTTATTTTGACCCTACAAAGCCTGTTTATTCTCAAAATGATGTGTACGGCGGTTATTTTGAATGGACTCAAAATAATGGCAGCCCAAATACGCTTGCTGCTAAAAATCCTGTTGGATTAATTAATCAAAAAAATGATTTAAGTTCTGTACAGCGATATATTGGAAATTCAAAACTTTCATACAATCCAAAATTTTTACCTGAACTTACATTTAACTATAATGCAGGCTTTGATTTTTCTAAAGGAGAAGGAACAGTCGAAGTACTTTCAAGTTCTGCATCCGGTTATTTTTCTGAAGGTTCTTTTAATAGATATAGTTCCAATAAAAGAAATTATCTTTCAGATGCATATATCAATTTTAACAATAGGAAAGATAGTAGTAAAAACTACTTAGATATCACTACAGGTTATTCTTATCAATATTGGAATTCAAATAGTCCAAACTTACCAGTTTATAACCAAATTGAGGATTCAATAATTTATCCTGCTGCAGAAAATCCCTATTTTACAGAAAATGCCATTATGTCTTTCTATGGAAGAGCTATTTATAATATAAACGACAAATATGTTTTAAATGCAACTCTAAGAAGGGATGGTTCTTCTAGATTCAGTCCAGAAGCTAGATGGGGTTTCTTTCCATCTTATTCGGCGGCTTGGATTGTTAGCGAAGAGAAATTTATGTCAAACTTTTCTAAAATAAATTATTTTAAAATTAGGTTTGGATATGGAGTGAATGGTCAACAAGATGGTATTGGTGATTATGGTTATATTTCAAATTATTTTATTGGTACATCAACTGCTCAATACGGATTTGACAATAATTTTTACTATGTATACAGGCCTGCTGGTTTCGATGGAAATTTAAAATGGGAGGAAACAAGAAGTAATAATTTAGGTGTAGATTTTGGATTATTAAATGATAGAATATCTGGAAGTTTAGATTTATACAATAAGATTACGTCTGATCTTTTAGCAACTGTTTCAGTTCCTGCGGGAACAAATTTTACCAACCAAATATTAACAAATGTTGGAGGAATGTCCAATAAGGGTATTGAATTAAACTTAAATATCGGCTTAATACAAGAAAAAGATTTGAATCTTTCTGTTTCTGCAAATCTTGCATATAATCAAAATAGAGTCTCAAAATTATCTTTAATTGAAGATACTTCTAGCGTTGGTATTCAGGTTGGTGGAATTGCTGGGGGTATAGGTAACACTGTACAGATTCATAGTTTAAATAATCCTACTTTTTCTTTTTTACTTTATGAACAATTATACGATCAAAGTGATCTACCCATACAAGTTGGTGAACAAGCATCTATTGATATAAATAATGATGGAATAATTGACGATACTGATAAATGGCAAACTATTCATGCTTTTAATGATAGAGATGGAGATGGCATTATTTCTCCTAACGATAAATATATTATCAACAAACCTATTCCAGATTTATTGATCGGTGGAGCAATTAATTTAAACTATAAAAATTGGTATTCATCTATATCATTTAGATCGGAAATTGGTGGGTATATATATAATAATATTCATTCTAATACTGCAACTTATCAATCTATAAATGGTACTCAAGAATTTTTAAATAATATTAGTTCATTGTATTATGAAAGTGAGGTGCAAAATATTTCTGATTATCAACTGCAAAGTGACTACTATCTTGAAAAAGCAAATTTTTTCAGAGTTGACTTTTTCAATATCGGATATAATATTGGAGATTTTTTAGATAATAAAGTAAAAAATCTTGATATTTCAATTTCAGTACAGAACTTATTTTTATTGACTAAATACAGTGGATTAGATCCAGAAATTGGAGGAGGAATTGATAACAATATTTATCCAAGACCTCGAATATTTTCTCTTAACTTAAATTTTAATTTTTAAAAAATGAAAAAATTAATTTTCCCATTATTTCTAATTATTATATTTTCTTGTAAAAAACCTCTGGATTTTTCACCAAGATACGGTTTCAATTCTGAAGTAATTTACAGTGACCCTAGTCAGTATATTAATGTTCTTTCAAAACTTTATTCAGGATTATCTATGACAGGTATTCAGGGACCAGCTGGTCAATCAGATATCTCTGGAGAAACTATCGATGAAGGATTTTCATCTTATGTTAGAGTTCTTTGGAATCTTCAGGAGCTTCCAACAGATGAGGCAGTATGTGGCTGGAATGACCCTGGTATTCCTGCTCTTAATAAAATTCAATGGAGTCCTGAAGATGGATGGATAAAAGGAATGTATTACAGAATTTATTATCAATTAACTTTATGTAATGAGTTTATTTATCAATCTAATGAGGAAAAATTAATAGAAAGAAATTTTAGTCAAGATAATATTAAAACAATAAATACATACAGAAACGAGGCAAGATTTTTAAGAGCTTTAAGCTATTATCATGCATTAGACTTATTTGGAAGTGTTCCATTCATTACTGAAAATGATAGAGTTGGTGCATTTAATCCTCCTCAAATATCCAAAAATGACTTGTTTCAATATATAGAAACTGAATTATTAGATTTAAACAGTCTTTTAGAAAATGCTTCTTTATTGCCCTATGGAAGAGCCTCTAAACAAGCAGTTCAGACATTATTGGCTAAGTTATATTTAAATGCAGAAGTATATACTGGTTCCTCAAGATATGAAGATTGTCGAACACAATGTGAAAATATTATAAATTCAAATTTATTTCAATTAGATGGGTCTTATCAGCATGTTTTTTTAGCAGATAATCATTCTTCAAATGAAATTATTTTTCCTGTTGTTTTCGATGGTTTATACGCCCAAACTTGGGGAGGAACAACATTTTTAGTTTGTGCATCAATTGGTGGGGATATGAGTGCCACAGATTACGGAGTAAATGGAGGATGGGGAGGTTTAAGGGCTACAGAAAAGTTGGTTGAAAAATTTGATTATACAAAAACCTATTTTTACTTAGACACCTCTAATATTCCGAATGACACAGTTATTTCCAATTCCTTATCAAATGATACTAATTATGTTTTAATTGACTCAAATTACAGTTCTAATGATGATCGATTTTTATTTTTTGCAAAAGGTCAGCAACTTACTATATCTAATTTGGGAAATTTCAGACATGGATTTGCTTTCCCAAAATTTAAAAATATTAATAGAGACAATTCTAGTGGTTCAAATAATTCAAATACTGCTCATGTAGATATTGATTATCCCATGTTTAGATTAGCAGATGTTCATTTAATGTTAGCAGAGTCAGCACTTCGTCTAGGTGATCAAAGTACAGCAATTCAAAATGTTAATCTTATAAGAGAAAGAGCTTTTCAAAATTCAGATTATAATTTAACTACAATCTCACTTAATGAAATATTAGATGAAAGGTCCAGAGAACTAAGCTGGGAAGCTACAAGGAGAACAGACTTAATAAGATTTGACTATTTTACTTCTGCAGATTATGTTTGGCCATTAAAAGGTGGTGATTTCACAGGAATTGGTGTAGATAACCATTTAAAACTATATCCTATTCCTACTTCAGATTTAATTCTAAATACAAATCTGTCTCAAAATGATGGTTATTAGATTTATTTTTTTTTTATTTTTTTTAATTTTTTTTTCCAAATCTTATACCCAACAGAATTCTAATAATTATCAAGTTTTAATTCAAGGTTTTTGGTGGGATTACTATAACTCAAATTACAATAATAGATATTCAGATTATTTAGTTGACCTAGCTCCAAGACTAAGAGCTATTGGAATTGATGCTATTTGGGTTCCCCCATCAATTAAAAATACTCAAATTGCAGATATGGGCTATGCTCCATTTGATCATTATGATTTAGGAGATAAATACCAGAAAGGTTTTTTAAAAACAAAATTGGGAGATAAGGATCAACTATTGAGAATGGTAGCTGTAATGAAAGCAAATGGTATTGATGTAGTTCAAGATATTGTTTTAAATCATGTGACAGGAGCAGGAAGTGTAACTGGAAATGGAGGAAGAGATCCAGCTGCTATGGATGATGGTTCAACCAATAAGTATAAAAACTTCAGGTATGTTTGCCATAAATCACCAGCTTTAAATTCTACAGCAGGAAATTATAGTTCAAGAGAAGGTAGATTTCATAAAAATTGGCAGAACTTCTATCCAAATAATGGATTTGTTTGTTGCACAAATGATATTAATTCTCCTTTTTGGGGTCCAGATATTTCTTATGAAAGTTCGTCATATGGACAAAGTTCTAATTGTATATTTAATCCAATTCAATCAGTAAATTATATGAGAGATGAAATGCGAAATTGGATATTATGGTATAAAAAGCAAGTTGGTTTTTCAGGTGTTAGATTAGATGCTATAAAACATTTTCCAACTTATATAGCTGAGGACTATTTATGGAACCTACAACACGGTAATTTATGGGCTAATGGTACAGATAATATGTTTGCTGTAGGTGAGTGGGTTGGAGGTTCATCTGAACTTGATCAATGGTGTAATGATATTCAAAATAGAGCTGGTACTTTTGATTTCTCGTTAAGAAATGCGTTGGTGGGTATTGTTCAAGGAAATGGCACATTTGATTTGGGATCCGTTCCCAATTATCAGCAACTTAATAGACAAAGAACAGTTCCATTTGTAAATAATCATGATACATTTAGACCAATTCTAGATTCTGACGGCAATTACAATGGATGGAGTAGTTCCCAACAACTAGGAACTCAAATTGAGCCCAATGATCCAAGGTTAAGTGTAGTTTATGCAATTTCATTTGCATTAGATGGATCACCAATGGTGTTTTTTGAAGATTTATTCGATATAGGTTATAATGGAAATAGATATAGCCATAACCCTAAGGACACAATAGAGTTGCCAATGAGATCTGATATTGTAAATATTATTTGGTGTCATCAAAATCTCAATTTTAAAGGCGGATCATATCTTGTTAGATGGCAAGAGAACGATGCTTTGGTAATTGAAAGAGATGCAAAGGCAATTATTGCTGTCAATGACAGTTGGAGTAGTTGGAAAAACTTAATTGGTGTTCAAACTAATTGGACAGATGGTACAGTTTTAAAAGATTATTCTGGTGCTAATACAAATACTATAATTGTATATGGTGGTGGGAAAATAGATATTAATATTCCACCATGTGATGGAACTGCACCAAATGGAAGAAAAGGGTATTCAATTTGGGCTCCTGACGGAATTATAACCAATTACAACAATTCTTCTGAACAAATTACTCAAGAATGGGAAATGGCCAATGATTTAGGAGATAGCCATATTTCTTCTCTACAACAAGGAGGAATGTTGCCTAACCAAAGTAAAGAATGTAGGGTTGTTGGTAAAGTCCATTTAGAGACACAAAGCAATTTAAATGTTGAATTTTATCCATTATTTAATAATTTATCTGTAGATATATTACTATTAGATAGCAATTGCAATACAATAGATTCAATTACTGGAATAGGAGATTTCTCTCATGATTTCACCATACTAAATGAAGATTTATATACAATTAAAATAAGAAATACTACTGAAAATCAAATGGGTCAAAAATGTTGGTTAAAAGTCACTTACAATGCACCAACCGAACCAAACCTTAATATTTCAAAAAATATATGCCCTTGCAGTTCACCTAATAGCACTATTGATTTTGAGAAAAATGATTTTATTATTTACCCAAATCCAGTTGTTGATTTTTTAAATATTTTAGATAGATTTTATATTAAAAATCAAAACTATTGTATCCTTAATATTAATGGAGAAATTATTAAAAATGGTAATTTGAATAATGGAAAAATATTTTTAGGAGATTTAGAAAATG
>PYIJ01060758.1_pt1 | contig 12948 bp, 12 predicted proteins | sample 3578051 | NCBI WGS metagenome assembly PYIJ01 (sample SAMN08408021, study PRJNA431606) | Marine metagenome isolate SA_KN192-05_S13_5m, whole genome shotgun... | biome: marine; feature: oceanic pelagic zone; material: water; isolation source: surface water sample, 0.2-0.8 um fraction ... | reverse complement strand
TATCACATCGAAATCATTATAGGGAGACAGGTAAGTTAAGTTATTTTTTACGGCATAATCTCTGGCAAAGTTTTCCGTATCAACGCCATCTTCACCATGAAAACGCACCTCGCAACCAGAATTTTTTATGGCATTAACTTTGACTGTGGAGGTAGCTTCAGGCACAAAAACCAAGCCTTTAATACCAAGCTTATTCATTGCGAGAGCTGATGCTGCGCCATGATTTCCACTGGAAGCGGTAACGCACCCGCCTTTGATCTCTTCCTCTGACAACGATAGAACTTTGTTGAAAGCTCCTCTCGCTTTGAATGATCCAGTGACCTGAAAATTTTCTAATTTCAACCAAACTTCTGCGCCGCTGAGTTCACTCAAATAAGCGGAATACTCGAGAGGCGTGACTCTCGTAAAATCTTTGATTCTTTTCGCGGCCTCTTCTATCGAAGATGGCAGAGAATCTAGATTTTTTTTATTCACAATTGATCAATGTAGTTAGACACACTTAGAAAGTATTTCCATATCACCTTCATAGGAACCGGCGTCAAGAGGCCCAAACGAGAACCTGATAAAGTTATCCAGAGGGCTTGACGATTCACCATCTCTGGTCATATCGCAGAGATACCCAGGAAGAATTCCTGCATCGTGTTTAAATAACTTTTCATTAAACTCATCCGCAGAAAGTCCATTAGGTAATTTACCCCAATGATAGAAACCTCCACACCCTGTGTACAACTCAAAACCCAAATCGCTCAGTCCCTTTTCGTATCTTTCTCTTTGTGATTTGAAAAAATCACAAACTGCTTGACGAGCATGTGCAACACGATCTTTTTCAAGAAGCTGGGTTACATATAGTTGTGAGGCTCTTGATACACCTCCCATACCAATTGATGAGTAATTTCTGAATAATTCTATATGTTTCTTTGCCGCTATCATCCAACCAACACGCATCCCAGGAACTTGAAGTCCCTTGGTAGCTGCACCAGCAATGAATATGTCTGTGTCATCAATATTGTCAACATATTGTATTGCACTCATTGGTTCTGGATCGTTATAAAACTCATAGGCCTCATCAAATAACGCGCCTCTTCCGCCCTGACTGTAGTGCTTGACAATTTTTTTCAATCTTTCTGGCTCAAGTGCTACTCCTGTTGGATTACATGGGTTGCTCTTTAGTAAGAATACTCTACTTGTTCCTTCCACAGGCTGGATGTCGTAATCTTGGTCAGAGGGTCTAAAATTATTATCTGCATTACTTGGAATAAAATGAACTTTTCTGTCTAACAGTCTGAACATATCCCAGTATGGTGTGTATTCAGTTTCCTCTAAAGCAACGCAGATATCTTTTTCAAGAAATGACATGCATGCCATCAAACCGGGTCTCCCACCAGCAAATACACCAACATTATCTGGTGTAATGCCTGCATTATAATGCTCGTTATAATAATCAGAAATCGCTGTTCGTAGCTCAATCTCACCAGTAGCCTTGGGATACTTAAGATCAGATATTGTATTAAGGCTTATTGAATCAGGAAGTGCTGGGCCGTTTGGAAGTTGAGAAGTTATTGGGTAGCCTTGAGCCCATGGATGAGTTTTTCCATCTCCCATGTATTTATTTGTTGCATCAGCAAATTTGAATAATGTCTCATATACACCCATTGGTGGAAATTGAACTAGCATAATTGTTCCTTAATTTTCTAATTAAACTTTATTACTTTTCAGATATGACTCATGAAAGTATACTTTTAATACACAAATAACAGGTCAAAATATTATCATTTTTTTTTTACCTAGAATAATAAAAATCAAATAAAAATAATGGAAAAGATTCTAGGGCTAGCGATCAAATATCTAATATTTTTTATTTACCGTATTAATCCAATTTGGTGATTTCAAATGGCCAATAAAAATATAAGCAGCGATAAATTCGGACTGGCGTTATCTTATCTTCTATTGGGAGAGTTTTCGGGTCTCGCGCTTGATATTTCTGCCAAATATATTCTTCAAGAATACTCGTTAATTCAGTTTATTTTTGTTAGGAGTCTGCTTGCAACTATCATCTTTCTAATAATTTGTCCTTGGTATGGTGGCTTGCAAAGCATGAAAACGAAAAAATGGAAATGGCATTTACTTAGGGCATTCCTTTCGATTATTGCAATGTTTGGATTCTTCTATGGTATCAGTCGGATGCCATTGGTTAATGCGGTTACAATCGTCTACATTGCCCCGATTATTGTCACAGCACTATCAACAACATTGCTCAATGAAAAGGTTGGTTGGCCCAGATGGATAGCAGTTATTGCAGGATTTTCTGGTGCACTAATAATTTTGAGGCCAGGCGAGGGATCGAATATCGAGGCTTCCTTAGCCGTTTTTGCCTCCGCCATCGGTTTCGCCCTATTAGCCATCACTGCCAGAAAAATGGCAAAAACGGAATCCATCATCGCTATGTCTGTGTATGTATTGATCGGACCAATGATTGCTTCAATGTTTTTTCTTCCAAATAACTACATCGCTCCTGATGGCTCAGATTGGCTAATATTTTTATTTGCAGGGGTCGCATCTGTTTTTACTTGGATCGGATATATTAATGCCTACAAAAGATATTCCCCGGTGTCTCTAGCGCCTTTTGAATATCTGGCTCTTATTGGAGCTGCCATTGCTGGGTATTATCTATGGAATGAGGTTCCAGATAAATTTGTACTGATTGGTGCATCAATCATTATAGGTAGCGGAATATTCATTGCTCGTCGAGAAATCGGAAAATCTCAATCTACTTCATACATAAGAGGTTTTAGATCCTCTGGTGTGAACAACATGATAAGAAGGCTTAAAAAGAAATAATCCAGTGACCTAACTGTCTTGTTTTATGGGCGACTTTTAGGAGATCAAAGCCCTAAATTCTATAAGAAATTGTTTGATTCTGTTTGTGTTTCTTTTTCCCATTCTAATTAGCAGCTTTTGACCACTGGACAACGATTCGATCTCCGGATGAACATATTCGTATAAATTGTTTGGAGTGTGAAGAATGATTGGATCATTTACCTCCGGAGTGTCAAGCAGATGATCTATCACATCAATGAGCCGATCGTTGAAATAGACATCTGGGTAACCTAAATCCTGATAAGCTTCTTGAAAAAGAGGATAAAATCTCAGGTAGATCTCTGCCAATACGTTTTTATCAATCACCTCAAGGGTGTCGGTTAAGCTATTGTAGCGTTCATAATTTTTTTCACTGAGAATAAATCCATCTAAAGTACCTTGAGCTTCAACAATAAATTTTTCTGATTCTATATTGATTGGCCTCATCCTCTCGGCCAGATAAGCTCTTGGAAGATTATCAATTGTGGCAACTATCTTTTCCACAAGATTACTTTTTGTCACTAACGAGAATAGCTCATCTGCAATTAAATCTGATAGTTCAATTCTGAGATATTCATCACTTTCAGCAATTGGAGGAAGAGATATTAAATTTGACTTTTCAACATTATTTTTCTCTATATCTGGAATTGGATAACGAGGAACTATTTCTTCTTGTGATGAATCATTTCGTGATGAATCAGGTGTGAAATTAACCAAATTGCTATTTTGATTTTCAGTTTTCATTTGAAAATAAAAAAAACCAACAATAAAAATAAATATTAAGTACAGTAAATATTTCAAGAAATTATTCATAATAATTTGCGGTTCTTATGGTTTAACAAAAAAACAAAAATATTGATGATCTCCATTTCATAAAACTATAATACCCCATAATGTTTAAAAAAATAATTTTGATTCTAATGATCATAAAAATTGAAATTATATTGCTAAAGAATATCCGGTTAAAACTACATTCCGCTGAAAAATTTAATTACCCATGATAAATAATGCACTTCTTTTAAGCCTCATTAGCCTTACTTTCCTTAGTATCATTACACCTGGTCCCTCTAACTTGATGATGATGTCATCCTCAGCTCTTTTTGGATGGCGAAAAACCGTCCCATTGTATTTAGGTATAAATTTTGGCTCTGCTGTTCTGGTAACTGCATCTGTTTATGGTCTCGGGGCTGTTCTTGATAGATGGCCCTGGCTATTATTTGCCGCAAAATCATTTGGAACACTTTGGTTAGCATTTTTGTCGGTGAAATTCTTCAAAAATGCCTTTTCCTCAATCCAAAGCAATCAAAATAGCAAAAAATCTGAAACAATGCGGCCATTTCGATTCTATGAAGGTGTTCTTTTGCAATGGGCAAATCCAAAAGCAATAATTGTGGCCATTGCGATTGCAGCGGCATTCATTGATGTTGGAGAAACTCCAATAATGAGCCTCTTGATAATACTTTTAACATTTGTTTTCGTTGGTATGCCAACGGCAAGCACGTGGTTATTTCTCGGCAATATCCTAAATAAATTTATGTCAGATGATAAACATTACAAAAAATTCAATTTTATAATGGGATCATCCATACTGATTACCGCAGTGGTCATCATGATGGCCTGATGAATTATTTTTATTCCATGCTAAAAAATTCTGACAATGAACTTATCAGATTGTTGTATAATGTTAAATTAACCATATATATAAAAAGTCTATATGAAATTGAAATTACAAGAGTAATAACATGGCGCAACCAGCAAATATTTTAAATCAGAATATCTCGATCAAACGCTTACAAGAAATGAGAAATTTCGGGGGTGAAATCCTGACTCATGGACTAAAAGAAGAAATCTTAAAAAAATTTATTTCTCATGACCAAAATCTCAGGTCGGCAATCGAATCTGCTTATGAACATTTTGTGGTTCTCCAAAAAGAGAAGCCAGAATTTCTTCTTCTTTCAGAAAAAGAACAAATTAAACTTGCTCAACAGAATATTGTAAATTTTTATGCAAATGAAAATGTAAATCCTTATGTAGCCATTAGCGCAATGGGTCCATGGATAGTCACCTTAAAAGGCGCTGTGATATATGATTGCGGTGGCTATGGTATGTTGGGGCTTGGTCATTCACCAAAGCTAGCTCTCAATGAAATAAAAAAACCGCATGTGATGGCAAATGTCATGACGCCTTCACTAAGCCAAATGGAGTTTATTGATATTCTCAAAAAAGAAATAGGACACAGCAGAACAAATAAATCTACATTCACGGAATTTTGTTGCCTTAACAGTGGTTCTGAATCTGTTTCCATTGGCGCTCGTCTGGCAGATGTTAATGCTAAAGAACTCACAGCCAAAGGAGCTAAACACTTTGGAAAATCCATAGCAAGACTAACACTGTCTGGAAGTTTTCATGGAAGAACAGATCGCCCAGCTCAATTTTCAGATTCAACCAGAAGCAGTTACAAAAAACATCTTAAGTCATTCGAAAATAAAAATGACCTATTCACGGTTACACCTAATGATATTGATGAACTGAAAGAGGTGTTTAAAAAAGCTGAAAAAGAAAACATTTTCTTCGAGGCATTTTTTATGGAGCCAGTGATGGGTGAAGGGAATCCAGGCCAAGCTATTTCACCGGAATTTTATGACGAAGCAAGAAAACTCACTAAAGAATCAGGTACTCTTCTCTTAATTGACTCAATTCAGGCTGGTTTGAGAGCACAAGGAGTTCTCTCAATTATTGATTATCCGGGTTTCGAAAATTCGGAATGTCCTGATATGGAAACATACTCAAAAGCACTCAATGCTGGGCAGTATCCTCTTTCCGTACTGGCAATGACCGGAAAAGCAGCAGAATTGTACCGTCAAGGAATATACGGCAATACTATGACCAGCAATCCAAAAGCACTGGATGTTGCATCAGCGGTAATCAAGTTCATTAACCCAGAGATAAGAAAGAATATTCGTGATAGAGGATTAGAATTAGTAGAGAAACTCAATGCATTAAGCCAAGAGCTTAGGTCTGATGTAACAAATGTTCAAGGTACCGGACTGCTCGCCAGCTGTGAACTAAGTGAAGAGTACAAGTGCTATGGAGAAAACAGCACAGAAGAGTATCTCAGAAAAAATGGTCTTGGTGTTATTCATGGCGGAATAAACTCTTTACGATATACACCCTACTTTCAAATTACCTCTGAAGAGGTTGATCTAATAGTTGATTTAACGAGAGATGCTTTAATTAATGGCCCAAAAAAACAAGGCAATACTAGCCACTAATAATTTAATCAGAATTCTCTCAATTACAGCAGTCATTATCATGCCAATGACTGTCAATGCTGAGAATATAACAACCAATGACAGTATCTACTCAAAAGAGCAGGCAAAATCAGGTGAAGAGCTTTATAAAACCAATTGTCTGATTTGTCATGATAAGAAATATTTCAGACCAGTTTTCAAGGCATGGAGCGGCCAATCTCTTGGAACTTTCTTCCTCGTAATGAATGCATCAATGCCGGAGAGTAACCCGGGCTCTCTGCATATTGAAGAATATACAGACATACTCGCTTACATGCTCTCACTCAGCAGGTATTCAGCGGGAGAGAATAAACTGTCATCCTCTACAGAATATCTGAATTCAATCACCATTGAAGATAGAAAAAGATAGCTAATTACATACGATTGATAATGACATTAAGTTACTTTTCTCAGAAGGTTTAACACTTCTTCACATTACTAATTAATAATGATATGTTTTAGAGATTAACACTAAATTTCTGAGGGCTATAAGATGTCAAAATTAATTCAATTCGATAGAAGATCATTCATTAAAGGAGCAAGTATTGGTGCAGCTGCTGGGTCACTAGCTAGTGTTACTAATCTGGCTACTGCAGCAGAAATAAGACCTGGCGGAATGAAGAACGGAAAATTTGATTTTGATGAATATTTTGATCGTGACGGTACAGGAAATGTCAAATGGGATCAGCAGTATGCTCGTTTTGGTGAGGAAAGTGTTGATTTTGGAATGGGTGTCGCTGATACCGACTTCAGAGGTGCTCCAGCTGTTAAAGAGGCAATTTTAGAAAGAATCCAACACAATAATTGGGGCTACGAGAATCTTACTGGATCTTACAAAGAGGCAATTGTTCAATGGAATGAAGAACGGCATGGTATTAAAGTAGATCCAGCGACAATCGCAATTTCATCTGGAGTTCATACACCATTGATAGCAACCCTTAATGCGGTATGTCAGCCACAAACTAAAGTGCTTATGAATACGCCGACATATAATGGATTTTATGGTGACCTTCGATGGAGCAGAACCGTTGCTGCGGACAGTGAAATGTACAAAGATAAGGATGGTGTTTATCATATTGATTGGGACGATTTTGAAGCAAAGATGACACCTGATTGTCATGCTTTTCTATTATGTAATCCTCAAAACCCAACAGGGAATATGTGGTCTGAAGATGATTTAATGAGAATGGGAGAGCTTTGCCTCAAACACGGAGTAACAGTTCTTGCAGACGAAATATGGTGTGACTTTGCAAATGAAGGTCAAAAATATATTCCTTTCGCCAGTCTTCCTGATAAAGCAATTGTCAATAATAGCTTAACTTTCAAAGCAGTAAGCAAGACATTTAGCCTTGCATCGATGAAAAGCGCTTATTTCTTCTCTACTAACCCTGTTCTCCTGGAAAGAGTTAAATATATGCACCGTGCTGACCTAAATTCACTTGGAATCATTGCCAATGAGGCTGCTTATAGGCACGGTGCTGAGTACTTTAATCAGCTTAATGCTTATATTGATGGAAATCAGAGCTTCGCTGAAGCTTATATAAAAGAAAAGATGCCAATGGTTAAATCAAAGAAAGGTGAGGGAACTTATCTGCATTGGCTAGATATCAAAGAAGTAGCCGAAGCTGTTGGCGCCGATCAGATGGCAAAAAGCAATGGCATGAAGAGTGATTCTCATTACATGGAAGAATGGTTTGTTAAAAATGCCAGAGTTCAGTTAAATCCAGGGGGCAACTATGGAACTGGAGGTAATGGTCACATGAGGATGAATCTCGGTACAGCGAGACCAAATATCAAAAAAGCAATTGATAATATGGCCGCTGCAATTAAAAAAATCTAATTAAATTAAATTGTATTTCTAAAAAAACACATGCATTGCATGTGTTTTTTTATATAGATTTTCCAGACCACCCGTTAACGGTTTCAACTAAGACTGCGGTTAATTTAACTAAATCATCAATATCTACCCATTCATTGGGTCCGTAAAAATTTCCGCCCAGCGATCCAATACCATAGGCGGGCACTCCCAATAATCTGATCGGATATCGAATATCACCCGCATAATGATTTGGATAAGACTTGGGTGCGGTTCCGGTAATTTCAGTAATTGAATCTCTCAATATCAAGCTTTCTCTGCCATTCCATTTGGCTTCGCCAGGATTAGTCCGATAACCTTTTGTGAGTATGTTTATCTTAAACTTATTTTTGTCTTGAGAGAGTTTATCTATAAATAATTGTCCTTCATTTTGAATCTTTTTTAACAAGTCCATCCAATTATGTTCGGATTTAAACTTCAATCTAAAATTAATAGTAACCTTATCCGGAACAGATCCAATACGATCGCCGCCAACAATCTTTCCTAAATTAAGCTCTATTCCTTGTAGTATATTTTTTTCTAGATAATCCATAAATTGCATTGCTGTTTCAATTGCATCTCCACCCGCTTTCCAATCAGAAGAGTCTATGCTGCCGATCTCCATTTGCGGTCCTCGCCAACCTCTTACTCTCAACTCGAGATCGAGTACACCAAGAACAGCATTTTTAATATCCTCCAAACCTCTGCCAGTTTCTGCTGGATGAGCATACAAAACAGACTGAATATTGTTATTCTGTTTTCTAATTCTTTCAAAAACAGGAAGGCTTCCTCGGCTGCCCCCACCTTTTCCATGAAGGCTCATGACGACCGGTAGAGGTTTATCGTTTTCGCTTAATATCTTTGCTGCTATCAACATCGCAGCCACACCCCCTTTATCATCCGAAGTACCAAGACCATACATTCGATTATTTTTTATAATCGGTTTATAAGGATCGGTCTCCCATCCTGAATCCTCGGTATGTGTATCAATGTGGGAAAATATCGCTGAAGTTTTATTCATATTGTTTTCAGGCCAGCCAACAATATTTACAAAAGGCCCATCACCAGATGGATTGGGTGGCATAAATTCTGGATGATTTCGGTATAAGCTCGGCCTATCCATGGATTTTTCAATCCTGTATGGCAAGTCACTAAGATAGTTATTCACGAGCAACTGAGCCTTGTCAGCCGATTCACCGGTCTGACTTCTGATCTCAATCAAACTGCTGAGTAGATTGACTAACTCTGACCTTTTATCTTCTGCTAGAGCGAGAGAATTTGAGCTATTTGTCATACTTTTCGCTTGGTTGAGGAGACCTAAACCGATTGCAGCCGAACCGGAACCTATAACAAACTCTCTTCTGGTTGAAATATTCTTATTTTTTAAAATCAAATTACTCTCCTTTAAACCAATACTATAGATTCATAATCGCGCAGTCGACGGAAGCTTGAACTGGATCCAACACCTTAACTCCTAATTTTTTTTCTAAGGATTCGCGATATTTTGCCATCCCCGCACATCCAAGAATAATAGCTTCAACTTTCTCATTTTGAATTAAATTTTTACTTGCATTGTAGATCTTCATCATGGTGTTCTCTCCATTTACAGCCTCATTTACGTCCATGTTAATACTCACCTCACCCACATAATATGAACTTAAGCTCAATTTTCTTATGTATTCATAATGTCTCTTTATTGATTCTTCCCCGAGTGCAATGACTCCAAATTTTATTTTTCTATCATGGCAAAATTTCACTGTGGTTTCATGAATACCATAAATGGGTGCTGAAAATACAAGCTTTGAATCACTGAGCCCTGGATCAGAATAACAAGCAATTACGAATGCATCATAATTAAGCAATTCATTTTTTATTTTTTTCATGACTAAGGGTGACACATGATGAATATCTTCATCTGATTCAATACCAAATGGACCGTCTTGTATTGAAATGCAATCAACTTTTGTATTTTTTGAAATGTGATATTCACGAAAAATATCTGACAATTTCACAGTAACATCTGTGTTTGAATTCGGGTTTATGACTAAAATTTTATGCATTAAAAGTCGATGTCTACCCCGAAATTTTTATTGTGATCTAACTCAGGTGCTAATCGTCCCGGCATGCCTGTACAATCAATTTTATTCCTATGTATGAATTCACCGTCACCACGTTCTGCTATAAGTTTATTATCTTCTATTACCACCTCGCCTCTTTGAATAACAATTTCTGGCCATCCTTTCACTTCCATGCCTTCATAAGGCGTGAAATCCATGTTGTCATGAAGGTCTTCGGCCTTGATAACCCTTTTAGCCTCAGGATTCCATATTGCAATATCTGCATCTTTGCCTTCGGTAATTGAGCCTTTGCGATGATCCAGTCCATATATTTTTGAGACATTTGTGGCTGCAAGCGCTACAAAATGATTAAGTGAAATTCTCTTTTTCATCACGCCTTCAGAAAATAACAATGGCAATCTTGTCTCTATTCCTGGAAGGCCATTAGCAATTTTGGTGAATGGCGGTTTTTTTCCGGCATGTAATTTTCCCGTTTCGTCAAAACGATAGGGAGCGTGGTCAGAAGAATAGACCTGAAATGTACCATTTTGCAAACAGCGCCAAATCTCTTCTTGAGAAGCCCTATCGCGTAATGGTGGGCTGCAGCAAAATTGAGCACCCTGCATTTCTGGCAAATCCATGTCGCTGGAGTTGAGAAACATATACTGAGGACAAGTTTCACCGAAAACCTTATGACCATCATAACGTGCCTCAGCAATAATTCTCGCACCAGCTTCAGTGGACACATGCACAATTAAGATTGGCGTATCGATGAAACTGGAAAGTGCGACTGCACGATTTATGGCTTCAGATTCAGCTGTTCTTGGGTGACTTAATGCATGATATTTTGGCTCCTTATGATCGCCTTTAATTAATTTTTCACTCATCCAGTTAATCATGGCGTTGTTCTCAGCATGAATCATAGTAAGTGCTCCATGCTTTTTTGCGGCGGCCATAATTTCTAACATTTGCTCGTCATTCACAATTAATTTGTCATACGTCATATACACTTTGAAGGATGTTATGCCTTGCTCTATAACGTCAGGTAATTCATTCTTTATCACGTTCTCAGTTGGATCAGAGATGATAAGATGAAATGAATAATCAATTACAGATTTTGGTTCCGCCCTGCCATGATATAAATCCAGAACGTCATGTAAATTTTGACCCCTGTGTTGAGCCGCAAAAGGGATTATGCATGTATTGCCGCCAAAAGCGGCCGAGACACTCCCCGAATAATAATCATCTGATGTCATAATGCCGCTCGAAGATTCTTGCTCAATGTGGCAATGCGCTTCGATACCTCCAGGAAGAACCAGTTGATCTTTCGCATCTATAATTTTTTCTGAATCGCCTATTTCCTTTCCGATCGCTACAATAATTCCATCTTTAATGCCAATATCAGAGCAAAAAGTTTCAGTGGAATTTGCTATGGTGCCATTTATAATTTTTAAATCTAATTTTTGCATCTAAATACTTTCTACCTCTCAATCTAAAAAATTATTTAATTGCTTTTCCATACGATCGACCAATCTTGATAATTCTATGGTGTCCTGACTGCTCAGGTTTGGGCCAGGATCACGAGATCTATTTGAGTCAATCGCACCCCGTCGAAGAAGTGTTTCTTTTCTTATCGCTAAACCAATTCCTGGTTGTTGCTCATATCTTACATATGGAAGATAGAGATTAAATAAATCTTCAGCCTCATCAACTTTTCCTGCACTATGAAGTTCATAAACTTTAACCAACATTTCTGGATAGGCAAATCCAGTCATGGCCCCATCTGCTCCTCTTTGAAGCTCTTGCGGAAAAAATAAACCCCCGTTACCCGTTAGAATTGAAACACGACGGGTTTTTCCTTCATCGCTCGATTTTCTTATCCTTGAAAGTTTGTTTAATCCAGGCCATTCTTCATGCTTGAACATAACGAGTTGCTTATATTCTGCAACCATTCGATTGAACGTTGTCACAGAGATTTCAGATCCCGTAAAAAAGGGATAATCCTGATAACAAACTGGAATCTCATCATTTAATTTTTTAAATATGGTTGCGAAATAGTTCCATAGCTTTTCTTCAGTAGCTATTCCTGCTGGCGGAGCAATCATAACTCCAGCGGCACCCTGTTCCATGCTATATTCTGCCAGTTCACAGAGATTATCAATTCCTGGATTTGAAACACCGACTATTACCGGAACTCGTTTATTAATTTGTTTAAGTGCCGTATCTAAGAATAACTTAGACTCTTCAGCAGTAAGTTTTGGAGCTTCTCCCATGACGCCAAGCACTGTAATACCATCTACACCCTTTTCAATATAGAAATCCATAAGTTTTTTCGTGCTTTCAATATCTAAGGCACCGTTGTCTTTAAAAGGTGTTGCTGAGATTATGTAAACACCCTTGGCACTTTCGTCTAGCTTATTGTATTGCATAACAATGTTCCTATTTCTTTATCTTTTTTATCTATGAGTTATGAGATTTTAATGTAATTTTGTGTTCTATCAATTAATTCAGTATCGAATTTCCTCTGCTCGGAGAAATAATCACGCATCAATTTTATAAATACACCACTCAAAAACAAAAGTGCTATCAAGTTTGGAATGGCGCTCAATGCGACTGAAATGTTTGCCAGTTTCCACAATTGATCAACATTGGTAATACCAGCAAAGACAATACCAGGAATAAAATACAGCCATTTAACTACATCAAAGATTCTTTCACCGACTAAGTCTGTCACAGCTGTTTTAAAATAAATAAAGAAACCAATCTGAGTAGAAAGACAAAACGTCGTTATAGCTATTGAAATAATAGCATTCGCAACTGATGGAGAATAAAAACTCGAAAAAGCATCCAATAGTAATTCAATTCCAGAATTGCCATATTCAAGCACTCC
>PYIJ01439846.1_pt1 | contig 12954 bp, 11 predicted proteins | sample 3578051 | NCBI WGS metagenome assembly PYIJ01 (sample SAMN08408021, study PRJNA431606) | Marine metagenome isolate SA_KN192-05_S13_5m, whole genome shotgun... | biome: marine; feature: oceanic pelagic zone; material: water; isolation source: surface water sample, 0.2-0.8 um fraction ... | reverse complement strand
ATCTTTTTGTAAAATCATTTTTCGATTTACATCTTTAGCATTATTTACAAAAAGCTCATAAAGAGTTTGGTTGTTGTTGATCTCTTCATATCTATAGTCTGGTGAAGTAATTTTAACTTCACATTTTGTAGACATAGCAGCAGCATTTGCAAAATTATAAAAATCACTTTCGAGCTGATCAAGCCCCTCTTTGTTGAGTGATCTTAAGTACCATTCAGATTTTGTATATGATGGGATAATATTTGGTTTAAAACCACCTTCTCGAATTACGCCATGCATCCTGTTGCTTTGGACCATTTGTTGTCTATAAGTTGATGCGTTAACAAAAAGTTGAATTTGCCCATCTAAGGCATTAATACCCTGATCTGGCGCTCCTGCTGCATGAGCATCTTTTCCAAAGTATTCAACTGTATATTGTTGAATTGTTGTAAAGGTAGGGTTGACTACATCTTCATATCCAGGATGGATCATCATTGAGCAAGAAGCGTCTTCAAATGCTCCTTCATCAATAAGTATTATTTTCCCACCACCACCTTCTTCGGCAGGAGTTCCTAAAAGTTTTACTCTTATACCTAATTTTGATGCGATATCTTTTAGTCCAAGTCCAGCACCTATAGAAGCTGTAGCAATAATGTTATGTCCACAAGCATGTCCGATTTCAGGCAAAGCATCATATTCAACACAAATAACAACCAATGGTCCTTCCTCACCGAATGTTACGTCAAATGCTGTTTCTAGACCATGCGAAGGATAGTTTACAGATTTAGAGTTGTTCTGAATATACTCTACCAAATGCTTTGATGTTTTAAATTCTTGAAATCCTAATTCTGGATTTTCATACATCCAGTCACTTACTTCACACAAGCTTTTATATAACTCATCTAAATAATTTTTAAATTCAAACTTGTAACTCATGATTCGATTTTAGTAAAGAAATCTTTTTGATACACACTAGAATTATTCCAAATTATCCAACCAAGACCCTTGTCCTCAGCTGCTTTAATATTTAATGCAACATCTTTTGACGAGTGCCAAAATCCTTGCAGGAATGGTCTCAATTGTTTTTTATCAACTCCTCTTAAAAGACCTTGATCTAACGCTGCTGTTACAACTTCATATGGATGATTATTTGGATAACTAAATCCAAAAGAACCTTTTGAATAATGAGATGGATAAACCATTGGTGAAATAAAATCTACACTTTCTTTTATTGTTTCTAAGTGTTGACCAATACCATTATCATTTTTTGCATTAAGAACATATCCAAATATATCTGCAGAAGCTAAGCATCCAATGTCGTGCAAAGTCTTTGTAGCATCTTGAAGAAATGAATTAATATTCTTTGTTCTATTTTCAAAGTTACTTTCTTCATCATAAACAAGGCCTTTGTAAGAGGTGTCTGGATACCTAATATAATCAAACTGAATTTCATCAAAACCAAGTAGGCAAGCTTCAAGTGCAACATTTAAAACGTACTCTTTACTTTTTTCATCACTTGGATCTAGAAAATATTGGCCATCTTGTGAGTAGGGACTATTTGTTTTTATATCTATAATTGCTGATTCTGAATATTTAGTTGAAAAAATAGGATCTTGAAAAGCTACAACTCGACCAATTAAATAAATATCTAGTTCTTTTTTTAGATTTTTTAGTGTTATAGAGTCATATTTTATTCTCTCATTACCTAATTGCTCAACAGCGTCTATTTTACTGTCATACATTAAATGGCCATTGTCAGTTTTCACATCAAGAACAATCGTATTCACAACTGTATTTTTAACTATTTCTTTAATTGGATTAATTTTTTCTTCTCGTAGCAAATGGTATCCACTTAAATAAATACCTTTGATACCATTATTTGCCTCACTAAAAGTTTTCCACCTTTCTCTAGCAATAAAAGCATTTACATCTTTTAATGTTTCTATCTGTACACTTTCAAATTCATTTATGAAATTATTTTGTGAATCGTTCAGAGAATTAAGATTTTTACGAATTTGAGTTTTTTGCTCTTCAGAAATAATAATTTCTACTTCTTTTGTTGTTTTGGAGTTTTTTATTAAATCAGCTCCAATTTCAGTGATTAGTTCAAAGTAACTAACTCCATCACTATTTACATTATTAATACTTAAAGGAACTACCAATAATGAAACAAATAGTATTAAAAAAAACACCCTGTTCATAATCATATTTTAGATTACTAATACTAATCTTTCATAGCTAGTTTTATAATATCTATATGAATAATCAGAACTATTTAAAAGCAGAGAAATTTTTTGAAGTGCCTGTAATGATTTCGGTTCTTATGCTTATTCCCGTATTAATAATTGAATACACTCAACAGTCTCTCAGCACCGTTGCACTATATTTGAACTGGGGAATTTGGATAGTTTTCTTGCTCGAGTACGTAATTTTGTTTTATTTTGCAGAGGATAAAATGAAATTTGTTAAAACCCATAAAATTGAATTAATTATTGTAATTTTTTCATTTCCAATTGTACCTGAGGGTTTGGAGTCATCTGGTTTTCTTAGGTTTGCTCGATTACCTAGGTTATTAAATGCATTACGATTTTTTAGACTCGCAGCCTTATTAAGCAGATTTGGAACAACTGTTAAATCAATCTTTAACTCAAAAGGACTGAGGTTTATTGTGTATGCCACAATTGCCATTGTTTTATTTTTTGGTTTTTTATTTTACATATCTGAACCTGGCGTCACATCATACAGTGATGGTCTGTGGTGGGCACTTGTTACAATTACCACAGTAGGTTATGGTGATATCACTCCTCTTACAAATCTTGGACGCATAATCGCCAGCTCTCTGATGATTATGGGTATTGGTTTCATTGCAACAATTACAGCTGCTGTTTCTTCTTATTTTATTTCTAGCTTTAGTGACAAAGAGGTTACTATAAATGAACTAGGAGAGAAGTTAGATAAACTAGAAGAAGAAATTAAAAATCTAAAAAAGGAAATCAATGACAAATAGTGAATTACAACAGCTCTCTAGCGACTTTTTTCAAAACTCTCTAGATTCTTCGCCTACATCAGCAATCATGAGGGGCCATAAACAGTACTTTGATCAAATAGAAGAGCTTAATGAAGAAACCTTTGAAAAAGAAACCAAAGCAGTGAATGATTTTATTTTCAGGCTTGAGGGAATAAATTCAGAATCCTTATCAAATAGAGAAAAAGTAACTCACGGAATGTTGGAGTTTGCATTAAGTTCTAATAAAGACTCTCTTCTGGATAGAAGCTGGGAGTTTGGAGCAGGCGTTTCAGGCTTCACAGGATTCCTCATTGACTATAACCAACAAATGTTTGTTCCAGATTCAGAATCTGCAGATATGCTTTTAAAAAGGCTAGAACTATACAAAAGACTATATACACAGATAGCTGAAGTACAGAAGATTGGTCTTAAAAATCATAGAGTAGCTACAGAAAGAAACTTACTTAGAACAATTGATCAACTAGAAAATTATTTGGGTTCAACATTAGAAGAAGATCCATTATTATTAGTTAATTTCTCACCAGAAATTTCAGAGTCATTCATTTCTGATTGGAAAAATAAAGCTAAAAAAATTATTGATTCAAATATTAGGCCAACTGTGCTGGCTTATTTAGAGCAATTAAAATCAGACCACATCCCCAAAGGACGTTCAGATGAGCATTCTGGAATAATGTGGATTGATGGGGGCGAAGAAACTTATTTGAGAGCGCTCAGAAAATATACAGGACATAAGGACATAACAGTAGAAGAAGTTCATGAAGTCGGACTTTCTGAAATAGAAAGACTAAAAAAAGAATTCTTTGAAATTGGAGAAAATGTATTTCCTGGAGTCAGCACCCCTGAAGAAGTCTTACAAAAAATGCAAACCGAGCCTTCAATGAGATATGAAAGCAAAGAGCAGATGCTTCGATTAGCTGTTGACACTATTGAAAGAGCTTACAAACCTCTAGATCAATGGTTTACTGTATTTCCAAAATCTCCATGTAAAGTTTTACCAGTTCCAGCAGAATCTGAACAACATGCTCCTCCTGCATACTACTACCCACCGTTACCTGACGGTTCTAGAGATGGAACATACTTTTTAAATACGTACAAAGCTGAAACAAAAAGCATATTTGAAGCAGAATCTGTTGCTTTCCATGAGGCAATACCAGGCCATCACTTAGACAGAACTATTGCAGTTGAGCTTCAAGATGTGCCAGAATTCCAAAAGTATGTTGCCTCTACTGCCTTTGTAGAGGGCTGGGGTCTTTACTCTGAGCAACTAGCAAATGAAATGGGACTTTACTCTAATGATGTTCAACAGCTAGGTAGGCTTGGAAACGATGCATGGAGAGCTTGTCGTCTTGTTCTTGATACAGGCATGCATGGAATGGGCTGGTCAAGAGATAAAGCAATAGAGTTTTTCAAAGCAAATTCTCCAATTGAAGCCATCAATGCAGAAATCGAAACTGATAGATATATTGCATGGCCAGGACAAGCATGTTCATATAAAATGGGCCAATTAAAGATTGAAGAACTAAGAAGAAAAGCTGAAAATAAACTAGGCGATAAGTTTGATATTAGATATTTTCATGATGAAGTCTTATGTGATGGAGGGATAACACTTTCTATTTTAGAAAATAAGATTGATACATTTATCGCTAAGCATAAAAGCTAAACAAAAAGGTAAGTAAGTTTTCTCAAGAACCATTCAAGCGGACCGTATCTCCATTTATCTAGAATAGGTTTTGACCAGTATATTTGTAACCCCCAAATAACTATTACATACAGAACTAATTGAGATCTTGAAAATGTTCCAATTTCAAACAAACCACCAAGCACAAATACTCCAAGCAGTGTTTGAGTTATATAGTTTGTAAATGCCATCTTCCCACATGCACGTAATCTAGTTGAAATACTTTCTCTAAGTTTTAAATTCATGATTGTTAGCAACCCTACATAACCAAGCACCATTGGAATTACTGAGAGAGTAAGCCAAAGCTTACTTGTAATTGCAATTGCAGCGCTATATTCAGATGAAATAAGTAGATAAATACTATAAATTGAAAAAGGCAAACCTATGCCAAATCCGTAAAACATCAATTTTTTATAAAAATTAAGCTCTCTGGTTCCTTGAATTATGTTCAATCTGTACAGTAAAATTCCAACAATCATTAAAGTCATTGCTCTATTGCCGGCGTCTAAAATAAATAAAAGTCCAAATATATTACCCCACTCAGATTCTTCAGGAAACCAAAACTTTCCTAAATTTAAAGAACCACCTTCACTTGCAGCAACTACCCAAGCTTCTTCTATAATTAAATTTCCAGAAGCATCGTATAAAGAATCAACATAATTAATTAGCAAAAGATCCATAAAAACTAAAAATGTGATAAAAAATATTGTTATTTTATTATTTTGAATCTGAGGAAACAAAATAATAAAAAAAGCACATGAAGCATATGTAATTAGAATATCTCCTTCCCAAATTGATAAATGAGCAATCCCAAATAAAAGCAATAAACAATTTCTCCAAAAAGATAATAACTTTGGCTTCTTAACTTTTTGTTTTGCATTATCAAGGAAAATCATAAGCCCAACACCAAAAAGCATTGAAAATAATCCCATCATTTTATATTCGAAAAATACAGAAGAGATCACAATAACAACCCAATCTAACAAGCTTTCCGCACCATAAGAGGAGTGATTTATGAGAGCTGTAATAGGCAAACCAAATGATATTACATTTATTACAAGTATTCCAAGAACAGCAAAGCCTCTAATAAAGTCAAGGTTTGTGATTCTTTGAAAAGAATTCACTTAATTAATCTTCTTCGATGTAACTTTTATTAAACATCCATAGTATTGTGTAAGCCAAAGCAAGGCCGAATATATAAAAATTAAAGTTAGGAAGTTCATTGATTTCTAGTGCAAAAATACCATCAACTATTGCAATTAAAACTCTTAAAACAATTCCTGAACCAATTAGTCTTCCAAAGCTAAATTTTTTTAAAAAAGCAATTATATTTCCTGTATCCATTAAATCTATTCTATAGTTTTTTATTGATTGACCTGTCTGATTTTTTAACAATTTCATTTTTATAACTTTGGTGAATATTTTTTTCTTTTTTACGAGAATCAATTTTTTGATTAGAAATTTCATTTTCTAAAGAAATAATTTTTTCCTGTAATTTCTCAATATTTTCTTTCATTTCATAAATTATTTTTATTCCATCTAAATTGATTCCCCTTTGAGATAAATTTTGAATCTGTATTAGCTTGTCTACATCTTCTTGAGAATATCGCCTAGTTCCTCCACCTGTTCTAAACGGTTTAATCAAACCCTTTTGCTCGTAGGTTCTTATTGTTTGTTGGTGTATGCCAGAGAGAGTAGAAGCTACTGAAATAAAATAAATCGCCTTAGAATCATTGTTATTCATATAAATAATCCCTCGGTGAATCACCAGATTCGAATTGGTCTCGATAATTTTCAAGATGTTTTTTTGCTGATCTTGATAAATTCGCAGGAGGAGTAATAAAGACTTTTACATATAAATCTCCGGGCCTCCTTCCTTGTGGTGATATGCCTTCAGATTTAATTTTGAAAGTTTTACCACTAGGAGTTCCTGCCGGAATTTTTAGTGTTACTGAATTTTCAAGTGTTGGGATTTTTATACTTGCACCAAGCGCAGCCTCAGTGAACATTAAAGGAACTTCAAGAATTAGATCACTGTTGTTTCTCTTAAAAAACTTATGAGAATCTACAGCGACTTGAACCAACAGGTCTCCATCTGGCGCGCCTGCGTCTCCTGGGCCTCCTCTTCCGCGTAATCTGATAACTGTTCCATTATCTACTCCAGCTGGAACTTTTACCTTTATTGATTCATTCTCAATTACAGCGCCGGAACTTCTACAAATTTTACAAGATTTATCAATAACATTTCCTTGACCTTTACAAGCAGAACATGTTTGAGCAAAAGAAAAGAAACCTTGATTTGAGGCAGTTTGCCCACTTCCATTGCATATATTACATCTATGAAATGCTTCGCCTTTTTCAGCTCCAGTGCCTTTACACTCGGAGCAAGCAACTTCTTTACGAAGAGGTATTATAGTTTCGACACCCTTGGCAGCATCATCAAATGAGATGTTTATATTTGTTTGATAGGTTTGGCCTTTTCTTCTGCCACCAGATCCCCCAAAACCAAAGATATCACCTAAATTTCCAAACAAGTCTCCAAAGTCGTCTACATTAAATCCTTGACCACCAAAACCGCCGAAACCGGAAGCTCCCATGGCACGAACTTGATCGTATTCTTGTCTTTTTCTTTCGTCTCCTAAAACTGAACTTGCTTCTGAAATTTCTTTAAATCTTTTTTCTGCTTCAGTGTCACCCGGATTTAAATCTGGATGATTTTCCCTAGCTAATTTCTTATAAGCTTTTTTTATGTCTTCAGAAGTAGCATCCTTCGAGACACCAAGAGTGGCGTAAAAATCTTTATCTAGCCAATCCCTACTCACTTTTAACTTTCACCATTGCTGGACGAATTAAATTACCCTGAAATAGATAACCTTTTCTTAAAATAATTTCTACTTTTTGAGTTTCTCCTTCTCCTGAATGTTCTACAGCTTCATGTATCGAAGGGTCAAAATCTTCCCCAACAGTTCCGACCTCTTCAACTTGGAGCCCTTCTAGAACAGATTTTAGGAGGTTATTAAAAGTTTCAACTTCTTTCGAAACCTTTTCTTGATTCAAGGCCATTTCAAAATTATCAATCAAAGGAAAAAGAGAGTTAACAAAGTAAGCAATAGAAGCTGTACTCATATTTTCTTTTTCTTTTTCTGTTCTCTTTTTAAAATTATCAAAATCTGCAGCAAGTCTTAAATAATCATCTTTTATTTTTTCATATTGTGAAAGAGGTATGTGGGTTTCCTCAATTACCTCTTCTTCCTTTGAAGATTCATTGGAAGTATTGTCAACCTCGTCTGTCGAAGATTCTTCTTCCTTATTCATCCTCTACAACTTCACCTTCGACTACGTCATCTGACTCATCTGAAGATGGGTTAGCTGTGTCATCTTGAGCTTCTGCATATAATTTCTCTGCAAATGATTGACTTGCTTTAGCTAGGTCATCAATACCATTTTTTAGTTCATCAATTGATAGATCTTCATTTTCTAAAAGTTTTTTTAATTTATCATTTGCATCATTAATTGCGTTTACTTCTTCATCAGTTGCCTTTTCCTTATTTTCTTCAAGCATTTTTTCGGTAGAAATAACCATGCCTTCAGCCATATTTCTGGTTTCAACAAGCTCTTTCTTTTTTGCGTCCTCGTTAGCATGTTGTTCAGCATCTTTTACCATTCTTTCAATTTCATCATCTTCAAGTGCTGTACCTCCAGTTATTGTTATGGCTTGCTCTTTTCCTGTACCTAGATCCTTTGCATTAACATTCACAATACCATTGGCATCAATGTCAAAAGTTACTTCTATTTGAGGAGTGCCAGCCATTGCTGCAGGTATATCAGTTAAAGTAAACCTTCCTAATGATTTATTACCAGATGCCATCTCTCTTTCACCTTGTAGGATATGAATCTCAACCTGTGTTTGATTGTTTTCAGCTGTGCTAAATACTTCAGACCTTTTAGTAGGAATTGTTGTATTTCTTTCAATCATTTTGGTCATGATTCCACCTTTGGTTTCAACACCAAGCGTAAGTGGCGTAACATCTAATAAAAGTACGTCTTTTACATCACCTTTTAGTACACCAGCTTGAATAGCTGCGCCAGACGCAACAACTTCATCAGGATTGACTCCCTTGTGGGGATCTTTTCCTGTAAGAGACTTAACGAGTTGTTGTACTGATGGCATTCGAGTCGAACCACCAACTAATATGACATGATCAATATCTGAAAATTTCATTCCAGCATCGGACAGTGCATTTTCAACAGGTGCTTTTGTTCTATCTACTAAATCTGAGGTAATTTTCTCAAATTCAGATCTACTTAATTTTTCAAGCAAATGTTGAGGACCAGCATCATTAGCAGTAATAAAAGGAAGATTAATTTCAGTCTCGCTTGTTGATGAAAGCTCAATTTTTGCTTTTTCAGCACCTTCCTGTACTCTTTGGATAGCCATTTTGTCTTTTGATAAATCTATACCAGTTGAAGACTTAAACTTATCTATTAACCAATCCATAACTCTTTGATCCCAATCATCTCCACCAAGTTTGGAATCACCAGAGGTAGACTTAACTTCAAATACACCCTCTGAAATTTCAAGTATTGACACATCAAAAGTTCCACCACCCAAATCAAATACAAGAATTTTTTGATCTTCATTATTTTCTAATCCATAAGCCAAGGAAGCAGCAGTTGGTTCGTTAATAATTCTTAATACATTCAGGCCTGCGATTTGCCCAGCTTCTTTTGTTGCTTGTCTTTCAGCATCATTAAAGTAAGCAGGTACAGTGATAACAGCTTCAGTAACATCATCGCCTAAATACGCTTCAGCATCTCTTTTAAGTTTTTGAAGTATTCTTGCTGAGATTTCTTGTGGAGTATAATCTTTTCCTTCAAATGATTCTTTCCAACTTGTTCCAACATGTCTTTTGATCGAACGAACAGTATTGTCAGGGTTTGTTATAGCTTGTCTTTTAGCTAATTCTCCAACTAAAACTTCTTCAGATTTAAATGCAACAATAGATGGTGTAGTTCTATTTCCTTCAGCATTTGCTATTACAGATGGTTCTCCACCTTCTAATACAGCGACAACACTATTAGTTGTTCCTAAATCTATTCCTACTGCTTTTCCCATTTAGTTTATTCCTTTCTAAAATTTTTTATGAAACAGGTTCTTGCTCTCTTGGCAAATGACCTCTTACTCTCGGGTAGGAGACAGGGGCGTGCAAAAAGCAAAATTTTTTCTTGTTGTATACACTAATTACTGTTTCACAAGCATCAAATGTGCATACTCTACCAGTTGTGTATTTTCTAGATCTTCTAACACCCGGCTTAACCTGTGATGCAGTTAATGTTCCGCTCATTTATTACCTTCCTTATCTAAATTATATTGTATATATAATCTAAGTATAAATACTTAGATTTGATATAAATATATCATATTTTAAAATTTATGCAAAAAAAAACAAATTATTTTAAATATGTGCCTTTTTCTATCGTGACTTCATTTAACTGATATTATTAAATGATGGAAAAATTAGACGTTCATATAGTTGGACTTGGTAATTTAGGATCAGCATTTTTAAGTGGTTTACATAGTTTTGATGACCTGAATTTGTTTCTATATGATAATTCGGCTGCTGTTAGGCAAACTACTGAGGATGAATTTTCCATTATTGCTCATGATTCAATCACCTATATTAAAAGTGGAGTAATTATTCTTTGTATTAAGCCTCAAAATATAAATGAATTTTTCAATAACAATAAAGAGAAAATAAACAGAGATGTTTTAATCTGCTCGCCTGTTGCTGGATTAGAAATAAAAATAATTGAAAGTTTTATGGAAAATAAAATTATTCGTGTAATGCCCAATCTACTAATACGAGATAATCAAGGTTTTATCCCATATGCAAAAAATTACGAAGACGATTACTTTACTTTTAACAAAAATGTCTTGGCAAAACTTGGTGTTACTAAAGGATTTGCCGAAGAAATGTTTCCACTTATTACAGCTTTATCTGGGAGCGGTCCAGCATGGTATTTTGAGCTATCAAGTCAACTAGTTAACACTGCTCAAGAATTAGGTCTTAGCTTAGAAGATTCTGAAATGATAATTAAAGAGCTTGTTAAAGGTCTCCCATCATTAGTAGAAGATAGTTCATTCAAAGAATTAGTAAATAAAGTTAAGTCACCTAATGGTACAACTGAGGCTGGCCTTAATTCGCTTAATGAAGATTCGTTTGATAGAATAATTTTCGATGCTATTCAAAAAGCAACTAATAGATCTACTGAAATATCAAGAGAACTAGGTAATGAATAAACTTTTAAATAAGTACAAAGCAAATGATTACGTTCTATTATTTTCTGCTGGAGCTTCAGTTGGAACTCTTTTTTTGTGGGTTGCAAGCTATATATTTCCAGAGGGTGAAATAGTTGGAGGCAGAAGAGTATTTGAAAATATCCCTAAAGTTCTTCAATACATATTTTATGTTTTAAGCGCTACAACAATTTATATTTCAGGTTATTTATTTTCACTTAGAGTAAAAAACTGGACAAGAGGGAAGGAAGAGAAGCGAAATGTAAAGCTTTCTGAAAGAATTTTTAAACTTTTTGACGGCTTAACTATGAAAACAGTACTTAGATTTAAAGCAGCAGGTTTAATGCATTCCCTTATTTACATCGGATTTCTAGGCTTGTTCGCTGGAACTATTACGTTAGAGATTCATCACCTAATGCCACCATCGTTAAAGTTCCTTCAAGGCACAACTTATATCGTCTATTCATTTACTTTAGAGCTGGCTACTATAGCTTATCTTGTCGGTCTTTTTTGGGCTTTAGCAAGACGTTTAATTGGTACAGAATACAGGATTAAAACAAAAACAACTGTAGATGATTATTTAACGCTTTCTTTATTAATATTTATTGGAATATCGGGTATAACTACAGAAGCTGGAAGAATAGCATTTGAAAATTTTCCAGATTACGAGAGATGGTCATTTATAGGATACGCCGTAGGTGAATTTCTTAATCTTTCAAATCCTGGACTTTTTCATAGAATTTCATGGATTCTGCACGTTTTATCATTTTTTGTTTTTCTAATTGCTATTCCACTATCAAAGTTAAGACACATATTTACTTCACCAATAAATATGTTTATGTCCCCTAAAGAGAGACCAAAGGGGGCAATGAAGTTTATTGGAAATTTACTTGAGGCAGAAGACATTGATGCAGTAGGTGCAGAAATTGTTGATCACTTTACTTGGAAGCAGTTAATGGACTTAGATGCTTGTACGGTCTGTGGTCGTTGTACTTCTGTATGTCCTGCAAATCAAACTGGAAAATCTTTAGACCCTAGAGAGATTATCTTAAAAGTAGGCCAAGTAATGTCTGAATCAGGACAACCAGCTGTACCAGCTACAGTTTCAACTCCAGGTCCTCTAAGGGTTAATTCTGATAATGTATTTGAAAGAATAACTTCCGAAGAGCTTTGGGCATGCACGTCGTGTAAGGCCTGTGATGAGATTTGTCCTGTAAATATAGAAATTCTCGACAAGATACTAGACATGAGAAGACATTTGGCCCTAATGGAATCTGACTTTCCTGCTGAGCTTGGTAAAGCATATGTTGCCATGGAAAACTCATCAAACCCTTGGGGAGCATCTCAAAATGATAGATTGAAATGGACCGAAGATCTGGACTTCGATATTCCTGTATTAGATGAAAAAAACTATGAAGAATACGATTATTTATATTGGATAGGATGTGCAGGAGCTTTTGATGATAGAAATGTACCCGTAACAAAGGCTGTAGCTACTCTCTTGAAGCGTGCCGGAGTATCTTTTGCTGTACTTGGACCTCAAGAGGTTTGTACTGGCGATTCTGCGAGAAGAACAGGTAATGAATTTGTATTTCAACAATTAGCAATTCAAAATATCGAAAATATGAATAATCTAAAAGTTGATAAAATCATAACTCAATGCCCACACTGTTTCAACACAATAGGTAATGAGTACCCGCAACTAGGTGGAAACTACCAAGTGATTCATCACAGTCAATTACTAACAGAACTTGTTCAGTCAGGAAAAATTGAGGTTGGGACGAGTGATAAACCTTACAAGATAACCTACCATGATTCGTGCTACCTGGGTAGGCATAATGATATATACACTGCCCCAAGGGAAATAGTTGGTTCTATAGGTGGAATTGAAATCCGTGAAATGAAAAGACAAGGAACGGAGAGTTTCTGCTGTGGTGCTGGTGGTGGAAGAATGTGGATGGAAGAATCAGT
>PYIJ01082754.1_pt1 | contig 12976 bp, 9 predicted proteins | sample 3578051 | NCBI WGS metagenome assembly PYIJ01 (sample SAMN08408021, study PRJNA431606) | Marine metagenome isolate SA_KN192-05_S13_5m, whole genome shotgun... | biome: marine; feature: oceanic pelagic zone; material: water; isolation source: surface water sample, 0.2-0.8 um fraction ... | reverse complement strand
GTCGATGGTTTCGTCAATGACGATCCCTCCCGGGCCAGATGCGACGATGACGTCATCAACGACAGCTCCCACCGGGTTTCCTTCGTCGTCCATCACGACATCGACCTCGACCTCTTCCACAACCTCGATTACATCGTCTTCGTCTGCCATGAGACGTCCTTTCGTAAGGGGCTAGATCGTGCAGCGGAGCATAACCATGCGCGGCCCGCGGCCCGCGGCCCGCGGCCTCGGCCCCAGTTTTCCTGTCTCGCATGACGTCCAGAGAAATGAAGTAGGGCCCCCCAAAGTATGAGTTTGAGGGGCCCTGCTCTAGGAGCCTCGTTCTCGCCTCCGGTCGCCCGGCGCCTCGGCTCTGTGCTTCTCGCCTCGGTCTCTCCGCCGTTTCCAGCGCAGTTGACGCTTTCGCTGACTCCTCGATCCGCTCCGTGTCACCGACCCGCCAGCACTCGGGTCTTCCAGGTTTGCCCTGGTAGGTCACCGGTTTTCGAACCGACCCGCACCTTGCGGTGCGTTGGGAGATTTCTACTCCTCGGATGCAAGCCGACACAAGGGGTTCGTCGAAAAAATCTTCGTCAATGTGGACACTTGATTAACACTCGTCACACCGATCCATTTTGACCACTCACGTTCTGGTCTCGCAACATCCGGTGACGCAGATTTTCCGTTTTGGCGCGGCAGGTGGGTTCGTCGCCTACCGTGGCGTGATGACTTACTACGGAACAGTGATGACCGCGAAACTGACGGTCTCTTTCGATGAATTTGAGAAAGCGATGAGCGATCGGCCGAACCCCCCCGGCTTCGTGCGGGGCTCGGTGATGAGAGCAGACGATGGTGTCACCGTCGTCGGAGCTTTCATCTTCGAGAGCAAAGAGGCCTACATCGCGTTGGCCGATAATGCTGATCAAGCACAGTGGTACGGCGAAGTCGTCGCGCCGATGTTGGACGGAGAGGCTGCCTGGATCGACGGTCACTGGACCGACAACGAGTAACGGATCTCTCGGTGCTCGTCGCCCTCCGGTGCGTCCTCGGCACTTCGCGAGAGGCATCGAAAACCGAGGTGACTGGTGCTCTCGCTTGCTTCCTGCGGTGAACGAGCAGCTGGCCGATACCGCAAGCAGTATTGGGGAGAACACAGGTGCGACCCACCCTTGATGACCTTGAGGTCGCCTTCGGTGTTTGTCCCGGAGCAACACGCGTGTACCCCCGGATGGTCCTGCCACGCGCTCTCGGTCCACTCCCACACGTTTCCCGCCATGTCGAAGAGGCCGTAACCGTTCGGCGGGAACACCCCCACGGGAGAGGTTCCTTGCCAGCCATAGGCACCGCGGTTGTCGAACGGGAAGTCGCCCTGCCACGTGTTGGCGAATAACTCGTCACCCTTATTCGGCTCCTCGCCCCAGGTGTACGTGGCAGATTCGAGGCCGCCTCGCGCGCACCATTCCCACTCTGGTTCTCGGGGAATCTCCAGGCCGGCCCACGTCGCGTACGCTCGAGCATCATGCAAGGAGACGTGAACGACGGGATGGTGCGGCCGGTCCTCCACACTGGAGTCTGGGCCCTGCGGATGACGCCAATTGGCGCCCGGCTGCCACGCCCACCATTGGCGCCAATCATTCAACGGAACCGGCCCGGGGGTGCCGACAAACACCAACGACCCTCCACGATCATCCCGTTCAGCTGTCGTCACATACCCCACGTGCGCGACAAAGTCGCTGAACTCCGCATTGGTGACGAGCGTCGACCGTATCCACAGATCATCGATGAGAACGCGCATGCTCGGAGACTCTTCGGGGTAGAAGCCGTCAGAACCCATCACCAGGTTGCCACCCGAAACGTGAATCAGGTCCTGATGGGTGGACACCTGGTAACGACCGCCTCTTGCTCGACAACACGCACAAGTAAGCATGCCACTTCTCGAATGCACCCGACATCCTCGACTCCCTGATGCGCAATTTCAGCCGAGTGGCTCTCGAGGAGAAACACTAGGCTGCCTTCATGTCCGACCGGGGCTTCTTGCCACCAAACGGTGATGAACGGTGGCGCGTTCGGGTACCGCCATCGTTGGCTCGCTGGGGCTTGTCCGCCTGGCTGGTTCTAGGCCTCATTGCTTTGACGGTCGTGGTGTACTTCGGCCTCGCTCAAATTTCCAGCCTGCTCATTCCTCTCATCGTCGCCATCGTCATCGGCATGCTCTTCTCCCCGGTCGTCGATCGTTTAACCCGTGCTGGGCTGCCACCCTTCGCGGCCGCCTCACTGGTACTTGTCGGTCTGATCGCCGTTACCGCGCTCTCTATCTTTCTTGCGGTCAAGGGAATCTACGATCAGCGAGATCTCATCGTCGAGCAGTTCAGCAGCGGGTGGGACATGATCCAAGCGTGGCTCGCTGAGCGGGGCATCTCCGTTAACAATGTCAACCAAGCTGTCGAAACCCTGAGCACAGGAGCAACAAGTGGCGCCGGCGGATTTGTCCAAGCAGGGCTGTCCTCTGTCTTCTCCTTCATCGTAGGAGTGCTCATCGGTGTCTTCTTGCTGTTCTACGTCCTGAAGGACTGGCACATCATTCGCGATTGGGTGGCTGGCCACCTGGGCAACATCCCGCCGGACCTTGGAGCGGGCATCATCAATGACGCCACCCGAGCGATCCGCTCCTACTTCGCCGGACTTGCCATCACCGCAGCCCCAGTGGCGATCATCATCGGTGTCGCCATGCTCATCCTGGACATCCCTCTCGCATTTACCGTCATCCTCGTCACCTTCGTGACGTCCTTCATTCCCTACCTGGGCGCGATAGTCAGCGGCGCCTTCGCCGTTCTTGTCGCACTCGGGGCTGCTGGTGTGCGAGAAGCCATTATTGTTCTCATCGTCGTGCTTGTGGCTCAAAACGTTGTGCAGACTCTGATGCTGACGAAAGTCACGAGCGACAAGCTCCGCATCCACCCCATCGTCAATCTGGGATCGACGGTGATCGGAGCCACGTTGGCCGGTGTCATAGGTGCGACTCTCTCTGCACCAGCGGTCGCCACGGCGATGTCCGTCAGCCGACGTATTTCGCAGTACCGCAACTCCTCCGAGTAATCGCGCCGGGGAACCAGGTGAGAATCTACGTCTTTCCTGGGGCGATGGAGACGCGTTGGCGCTTCCGGCCCCGGTAGCGCTCGCTGAACAGTGATGCGACGGCGCTCGCTATATTTGTGAGATGAAGATACGCGCACGCAGAGCCCCCGTTACCTGTGCTGCGGTAGTTGGGCTGGTGTTCGCCCTTGCGCCCGCTGCATCCGCGTTTTCCGACTACCCGCAGGTTGGTGACCAGGCTGCCTCCGAGGAGTTTGTCGACGAGTCGACCTCCTACCGGTCGTGCAAGAAGATGCGCAAGGACTACCCGCGCGGCGTCGCCAAATCAACTTCCGCCGGGAATCGCGCACGCGCCGAAGGGTTTGGTCCCGCAGAAGTCAACAAGAAGGTCTACAAGGCCAACAAGAAGTTGGATACCAATGGCAACCGCGTGGCATGCGAGGTGTCTGCGGCCAAAGCGCGCAAACAATTCCGCGCCGAGCTACTGGAGAAACAAATGCCGACCGCGGAGGCGGGGGAGTACACCGAGAACGCGGGTTACCAGTGGCGCGTTGGCAGTTTTGATGGAATTCCCCAGGTTGTGACCATGGACTACAACATCGACCGGTTGACCTTCGACGTCAACGACGGGTACGTCACCGACGCTACCTGGGGCTAGTTCAACCCCCGGTGACACATATTCGCCTCGATTGTCCCGCAGAATGCCTGTCCGTGGTCGTCGCTGGTTGCTAGTTTTCCCTCGTGGGGAAGTCTGGTCGCAGTCATCGCAGTCATCGACGACTTCGCGTGGCTTCCGTGGTACCCGCTCTGGTCCTTCACCATCACGGTCTCGGTATGTGTGACCTGGAACCTGTCCGAACACGGCCGTAATAACGCTACAGCCCAGGAACCTGGATTCAGCCACCTGACGAAGGAGAAGACAGTGAAAGCATTTGGCATCATCGCAGGCGTCGCCGTCGTGGCCGCCGTTGTCGCGGTCGTCATCTACAAGAGAGACGATGTCGGCGAATACATCAGTCACGAGTACGAGCATCTGCAAAAGCAAATTCACGACCTCGAGGCGCAACTGCAGCACTCGAAAGAAGACAAGAGCAGCTAAGACCCGCATTTAGGCACCTATCGAAGGGACTCATACGTTGGCATCTGCAAGTGCACCTCGGACGGTGCTGCCCATTCCGGACATACCGAAGCCGGGACTCACGACGTTCGACGCAAAGGATCCGGATACGTCGTATCCACCCATCGAGCAGCTGCGGCCACCCGAGGGAGCCCCGAACGTCCTGGTGATCCTGTTGGACGACGTGGGCTTCGGTGCCTCGACGGCCTTCGGTGGATTGATCAACACCCCGGTCGCCGACCGCCTTGCCAAGAATGGCCTTTCCTACAACCGGTTCCACACAACGGCGCTGTGTGCTCCGACGAGGGCGGCGCTCCTTCACGGGCGCAACCACCACTCCGTTGGATTCGGGATGGTGACCGAGTTCGCAACGGCGGCGCCGGGGAACAACGCCCTGGTTCCCAATACGAAGGCTTCGTTGCCTCTGACTCTGAAGTACAACGGGTACGCCACGTCCATGTTCGGCAAGTGCCACGAGGTAGCGCCGTACTTGGCGTCGCCGATGGGGCCCTTCGACGCGTGGCCCGCAGGAGGAGTCGGCTTCGAATACTTCTACGGCTTCATTGCGGGCGAGGCGAATCAATACGACCCCGCCCTGTATGAAGGCAACAATCCCATCGATCCTCCCAAGACTCCGGAGGAGGGTTACCACCTCACGGAGGATCTTGCGGATAAGGCGATCGGGTGGATTCACCAGCAGAAGGCCCTCATGCCCGACAAGCCGTTCTTCACGTACTTCTCCACCGGTGCATGCCACGCGCCGCATCACGTGCCGAAGGAGTGGGCGGACAGGTACAAGGGCAAGTTCGACGCCGGGTGGGACGCGGTGCGCGACGAGATCTTCGAGCGGCAAAAAGCCGAAGGCATGATCCCCGCGCACTCCGAACTACCCGCGAGGCACGAGGAGATCCCTGCGTGGGAGGACATGTCGGATGAGATGAAGCCGATCCTGGCCCGGCAGATGGAGGTTTACGCCGGGTTCTTGGAGCACACCGACCACCACATCGGTCGGGTCATTGACGCGATCGAGGAGATGGGTGCCCTGGACAACACGCTCATCTATTACATCCTCGGCGACAACGGCGCGTCAGCCGAAGGCACCATGAACGGCTCCTTTAACGAGATGGCCAACTTCAACGGTATGGCGTCCTTGGAGACGCCGGAGTTCTTGGCCTCCGTCATCGACGACTTCGGCTCCCCGGACTCCTACAACCACTACTCGGTTGGATGGGCGTGGGCGATGTGCACCCCGTTCCAGTGGACCAAGCAGGTGGCCTCCCACTGGGGAGGGACCCGGAACGGAACCATCGTGCACTGGCCCGCAGGTATCGACGCCAAAGGGGAGTTACGCGATCAGTTCACTCACGTGATCGACATCGCCCCCACGGTGCTCGAGGCCGCGGGCATAACGGAACCACAATTCGTCAACGGTGTCATGCAAAGCCCCTATGAGGGAACCAGCATGTGCTACTCCTTCAACGACGGTCAGGCTCCTGAGGAGCACGACCTGCAGTACTTCGAGATGGTCGGCAACCGGGGCGTCTACTACAAGGGGTGGAGCGCCGTCACCAAGCACAGGACACCCTGGGATCTCGTCGGTCAACCTCCACCGTTCGACGAGGACCAGTGGGAGTTGTACGACGGGTCCAGTGATTTCACGCAAGCTCGGGATATTTCGTCTCAAAATCCAGAAAAGTTGGCCGAGTTGCAGCGGCTCTTCTTGATCGAAGCGACGAAGTACGACGTGATCCCTCTGGATGACCGCGCATCGGAAAGGCTCATCCCAGAACTGGCCGGGAGGCCGACGCTGATTCATGGGAATCGGCAGATGCTGTTCGCTGGGATGGGGCGATTGTCTGAGAACTCCGTCGTCAATACCAAGAACAAGAGTTGGTCTCTCGAGGCGAAGATCGATGTGCGCGAGGCAGGCGCGACCGGGGTCATCATGGCTCAGGGTGGGCGGTTCGGAGGCTGGTCGGTCTACCTCGATGACGGGCACCTGTGCTACGTCTACAACACCCTTGGCATCCACCAGTACGAGACGCGCGCCGACACACGAATTGCTGTCGGTGAGCATCGGGTCATGTTCGAGTTCGCCTACGACGGTGGTGGGCTCGGCAAAGGAGGAGACGTCACCCTCAGTGTCGACGGGGCCCCGGTGGCGCAGGGCCGCGTGGAGATCACCCATCCGATGATCTGGTCAGCGGAGGAAACCGCCAATATCGGCCGCGATGCCGGTACCCCGGTGGGCTCCTACAGCATCAGCGACAGTGTCTTGTCCGGCGCCGACATCCACTTCGTGGAGTTGGCCGTCGGCGACGACAGCGCCGATCACGAGATCGACCCGATGGAACGATTCCGCCTTGCGATGAAGATCCAGTAAACATCGCCCCGCATCGACTACGTGATGGGTCTGGGTGCGACACCGGTCAGCTACGAAACGGTGACGCACGACACCGGCCGAGCTTTCAACCCCGATTTCGAGGCCTCAGACCATCAGATAGTCGAAGCGGTGATGACTCTTGGGTAGCGGACGCCACCTGAGCTGGTCGTGACGTCAGTCGAACAATGGCCGAACCGACGAACACTCCGACCACTCCCCACAGCGCATTGACCGGAATCCCGGACCAGTAACGGGTTTCCGTGGGGAAGCCCCGCAAGCCCACGATGGCGAGAATCATGAACGCCAGCCACAAGACGATGACCCCCACCGCAACGATGATGTTCCGCGGCAGCGCACCGGCACCGAACACGCTGAGGCGAACGGGGGAGTCCCACCACGGCAACGGCCGGTACTCGGTGCTCCACAGCACCGACACGAACGCCGCAAGCAACACCACGAAGACGACCAGCGCGAGAGCGAACCAGGCGAAGTACGGGCCCGCAGCGATGGGCACGGGGTAACCGGCCTCACCGATCTCCGTCGGCGGATCGAGACCGATCGCGTGCAGCAGGACGAACGCGAACATGATCGCCGGCACGTGCCACAGATAAGAGCTCATCGCCGTCATGTTGATCCCGGTGACCGCCCACCACACGCGTGATCGGTGCAGCAACCGGCCAAGCGGCCGCTGGAAGACATAAATCGCCGACACCAGCGCCACTCCCTGCAACAGCAAGATGATGCTCGGCGGGAACATATTGGAGTACTCCCCATCGAATCCGGGCACCGCAATGGTGGACCCGAGGATCGACAGCGAATCGAACGTGACGACGTCTCCGGGAATGCCGATCAAACTGACCGGCCAGGGACCCCAGGCCACTAAGAGCACTGCCAGCGCCAGGCAGCCGCCGCCCACCGCAGCCCACCGTCGGGGCTGGGCGTCTTGCGGGTTGGATCGCCAGAAGAACCCCAGCTGTTGCAGCAGTAACCACACCAGGATCACGTTGATGATGCCCACGGGGAGCGGCCACCCGGCGATCGTGGTGCCCAGGTTGATGACAACGACGATGGGGACGAGCACGAGGAAGGGCCCGGCGGGAGATCGTTGATGCCACGCCAACATCCCCGGCAGCAGTGCGGTGGTGACGATGTAGACGCCGAGGAACCACAGTTGCACGCCGAGTTGACCGAGCAGTGGCGCGACCATGTCGCCCCAGATGACAGCGGTGATCCACGCTGCCGCTGCCCCGACCAGCAGGTAGATGGTGACCGGTCGAAGGAGCCGTTGAATCCTTCCCCACATCCACGTGGAGTAGGAGGTGTGCGTCTCCTTCGCGCGGATCCATGCCCGCGCGTTTGCGGCGCCGCCGAACGCGAAGAACAGCGGCATCACTTGGAGGATCCACGTCAGCACCTGAGTCCACGGGTAGGCAAGCATCAAGCTGCCGAGTCGCGGTGGATCGTCCTGGGGCCAATACACGACGGCGAGCAGCAGATGGCCGAAAACGACGACGACGAGGCTGACCCCGCGGACGGCATCGACGATGCGATCACGGTGCTCGGGGGTGTTCTCTGCCGCCTGTGAGACGTTGGGAAGAACTTTCATCGCCGCCCACGATGGCACGGTCGCCTGCGTGTGTCACGCAAATGGGCCATCGTGCAGTAGTGAAGGGAAACTGCGAGTCACGGACTCGTAAACGACTATGGGACATATTTGGTGACTTTGTCTCACCGGTCACCCTCGACGGCCTGCCTGTGCCACGGTGTCCATACGCACACTGTCCCGTGAGCGCAAGGAGGGAAATGTCATGGCGAGCGTGAACTACAACACGGAGATCCCCGCGGATCTGTTTACAGACGATGATGCATCCGTCGACGGTGTCACCCTGCAGTTCCGCGACGGCATGCCCCTGCCGGCGACGGTCGCCGCGTCGTACGGCGAAGTGGATTTCCACCGAGCGGTATCGCTGTTCATCAACATGGTGCCGGTCGCGAGCATGGAAGCAATTCGCCTTGGTACCTCGCAGCAGTTCTCAGGAGGAAAGCCCGAACAGAACTGGATGATCTTCGACAACCTCATGGACTCCAACAGTCTGTACCTGACGGGAAACACCGACACGGTGTACGCGTTCTGCGTGCTCGATCTCGAGAAATCCGGCCCCGTCGTCATCGAGGTGCCACCAGGTTGCGGCCCGAGCACGATCAACGACGCCACGTTCAAGTTCGTCACCGACATGGGCGCGCCTGGACCGGACCGCGGTGAGGGCGGAAAGTACTTGATCCTCGGCCCGAACTACGACGGACCCCTGAAGGAGATCGCCAACGGCGAGGTCGCAGACGTCGACGGAGAGAACTACTTCATCGCCCATACGCCGACGTATACCAACTGGGTGCCGTGCCGAGGCCTGCTCGTCAACGGTGATCCCGAACCAGCGTCCACTAATTTCCGAACAGGCATCAAGGCCTATGCGCTGAAGGACAAGTCGAATCCGCCGGCCATGAACTGGGTGAACGGGTCCGGCCTGGTGCACAACACCATTCACTCCAACCATGTGTCCTTCTTCGAGGAAATCCACCGAGCCATCAGCAAAGAGCCGGCCGACGCATTCGACCCGGAAGTACTCGGCATCGCCAGCGCTCTGGGGATACGCAAGGGACAGCCCTTCTCCCCTGATGGTCCCCAACGGGAGAAGTTCGAAGAGGCCGCCGCGACAGCCAGTGCGTACGCACGCGCGGTCGCTTTCGCCCCGCGCAACCCCGCCGCCTATTTGTACGGCGAAGAAAACAGCAAGTGGTTCACCCTCTTCCCCGAATGGGACTACCGCTTCCTGGTGGACGATGGTGCGGGCGGAACCGACATGGACTCCCGCCTCGCGTTCTTCTACGTCGCGACCGTGAACACCCCGGCGATGGTGTGGCGCATCCCCGGAGTCGGCTCGCAGTACGCGATCATCGCACGCGATGCCAACGGTGAGTGGTTCGACGGGGACAAGACCTACACCCTGAGAATCCCGGCAAACGTCCCAGCGAAGAACTTCTGGTCTTTCGTCGTCTACGACCCGCAGACACGATCGATGCTGCAAACCCCGGACCAGAAGTTCCCGAGCGTCAACAGCATGCGCGAAGACCTACGGACCGATGCCGATGGCAGCGTTCTGCTAACCATCGGGCCGCAGCAGCCGGTGGAGGGTGAGGGAAACTGGATTCAGACCCGCCCGCAGAAGAGCTGGTTCGCGATCTTGCGCCTCTACGGCCCAGAAGAGGCCTGGTTTGACAAGACATGGCGCCCGGGTGAGATCGAGTTGACGCCCTAGCAAGCGGGCATTCGCTACCTTTGTCCTCGTCCCCGTATCAAGGAGTGCAGCGACTGTGATGTTGGACGGCCATCGCGCCAGTGCAACTGCTTCGCGTGGCCTCACCGCAGCGCACGGGGGCCTGGCCTATGGCTGAGGAATTCGACGGTTCCGAGATAGGTGATATTGATCTCGACCGCCCGCTCCGGTCACGGTTCTCGCAATTCCAATTGTGGTCCAGTTCGCAGATCGCCAACGTCGCGAGAAGACCGACCGACCTCTTGGTTCTCGCGGCTTGCTCCGTTGGCCTGATTCTGATCTTCTTCCTGCTTCCAGAAGATCTCCTCACGGGATTGTCGGTGAACCCCGGACTGGCAACCGTCGTCGACTCCACGCTCCTCATGGGATCCATCGCTTTGATCATCTGGAGCCTGGTCATCGTCGGCGCCAGCGTGCTCAGCAAGACCCACCGTGTGCTCGTCGTGCAACTACTGATCGCGGTCGCCATCGGCTGGGCCTTCTCCATCCTCGCCGCCCGCCAGATCGAGATGATCGAGATTTTCCAGATCGGATCATTAGGCGCCTGGACCCCGAGCTGGTCGTACACGCTCATCATTCCCGTGTGCTCGGCGGTCGTGTCCACTGCCTCACCGTTCGTCAGCCGCCCCGCGCGGATCATCGGCCGAGTACTGATCGGCGGAGCGCTCCTCGGCTCCATAGCGTTGGCGGATTTCCTCCCGACCCGATCCGTGGCGCTCGTTCTCATCGCTATCGGCGCGGGAGCCATCACCCACCTGATCTTTGGAACGCCCTCGGGTGGCCCCACACCCGACGAGGTGCGCGATTACCTGGTGTCCTCCGGAATCGACGCGCAGGACATGGAAGAAGACGTTGTTGCCCCGGGGATCCACCGCATGCGCGGTCACCTCATGGACGGTTCCTTGATCTCGGTCAATGTCTTCGCCTACGACGCACTCGACTCGCAGTTGTGGGGCGGAGTCACGGCTCACTTTAAGAACCGGGAAACAAAGTCTCGACTGGTGAGGGCGCGCCTCGATCAGGCCGAACACGGGATGCTGATGGCGGCGCTCGTTCGTCAACATGATGTCCCCGCTGTCCCCGTTCTGCGCCTATTGGAAACGGATCGATCCGACGTGCTGCTCGTCAGCGACGGTTACGGCGAAACGCTCGCCGACCGGGACATGACAGCGGACCTTGCCCGAAAGATGTGGGCGCTCGTGACAGGCCTGCACCGAGCCGGCCTGGTCCACTCCGAGATCTCACTACAGGCGATTTCCGTCGATCGGGACGGCGACATCGCCTTCAACGATCTTCGCTCCGCCTACATCTCCGACTCGACGACGGGTCGAGTCCTCGACAAGGTCAACGTCCTCGCGCTCACCGCGATGGGACTATCAGTCGATGAGGCGGTATCGATCGCTCAGGAGTTCTTGTCCACAGACGAGTTACGCGAACTGATTCCCTACCTCCAGAAAGCCGCCATCAATAATTCGTCCAGCGCCGCGAAGAATGTCAATGCGAAAGAGCTGCGTTTAGGCGTGGTTGAAGCCACCGGCGGCGAGGACGTTCAGTTGGCGCGGGTCCGGCTCGTGGATCTTCGGTCCATCATCACGATGGGCATCATCGCGATTATCGCTGTGTCCCTCTACGGACTCATCACGGGTGTCGATTTCGTGGAGATCCTCCGCAGCATTAGGGACGCGGATTCCCAGATAGTTCTCGTGGCATTCCTATTGGCCCCGGTCGTGCAGACCTTCTTCGCTTTCTCCACCCTGGGGGCGGCGAATCGCCCGGTGAAGTACTTCCCCGCTCTCATGCTGCAATACGCGATCCAGTTCATCGCCGTCACGATGCCTGCAACGGCCGCTCGGATGGCAATGAACATTCGTTTCTTCCAAGGCTTCGGCTTCCCGCCCGTTCAGGCGGTATCCATCGGCGTCATTGACGGCTTCAGCGGATTCCTTGTTCAGGTGCTGTTCCTGCTGACCATTTGGATTCTCGGGCTCTCGGGCTTCACCGTCAGCCTGGGCACGATCATCACCGAAAACACCGGGCGAGACTTCTCCGGCTTGATCACGATCATTGAAATCGCACTGGTGTTGATTCTGCTGGTCATCCTCGTCGCCCTTGTCGTCCAGCGGATCCGCACCTTCGTTCGCTCGATACTCCCCAAAGTCCGAGAGATGATCCGAGATTCCTTCAACAACGTCCGCGAATCCATCGGTGTTGTCCGCAAGCCACGCAAGATCCTCATGCTCCTGGGTGGCAACGCTGGAGCGCAAGTCATGCAAGCCATCGTCCTGGGCATCTGCCTGAAGGGCTTCGGATACGACGCGAGCCTGTCGCAGCTCATCCTCATCAACACTCTCGTCAGCCTGTTCGCCGGCCTGATGCCCATCCCCGGCGGAGTCGGCGTCGCAGAAGCCGGCTACACGCTGTGCCTGCAAGCGATCGGAGTCCCCGCCGACGTCGCCTTAACCACGGCGACGACGTTCCGCCTCGTCACCTTCTACCTACCGCCGATCTACGGCGTCTTCGCGATTCGTTTCCTCCGCAAGCGCGAGTACGTGTAGAGGCAAGAGTCCGAAACGCTTGGAGCTTCTTGGTACCGGCATCGCAAGGGCAAGCACTACCCACTTTCCATGTAGTCGTGTTGGGATCAATCAGACTGAAGCCGATGACACCTCCCTTGCAAGGGAACCGCTCTAGCCAACAAAGCGGGCTGCTGTCGTCGTCTTCCCACATGTTTTTGTGTTTAGCTCGCGCCGCGATCCACCTGCGGGTCATTCAACGGGCCGCGACAGGTATTCATGTACGGCGGCGCGGATATGCGCCACCTGGCCCCGGAGACCACCTCGCACCGGCCCAGAGCCCTATCCCCTGGGGGCGGCTGATAACCGGTGCTCGATGGGCAATCCCCCAGGGGGGCGTGAGAAAAAACATGAGTTTTTGTGTCAGGGCGAGCCATTTAGGAGGTATTTCGGGGCTTTCCGTGTTTTCATTTGAACAGCCGTGTACGCGACGTGCTTACTTCGCCTTGGGAAGGAAAGACCATGCAACGCCCTCTATCACGACGATTCGCCTCCGATC
>PYIJ01136880.1_pt1 | contig 13009 bp, 12 predicted proteins | sample 3578051 | NCBI WGS metagenome assembly PYIJ01 (sample SAMN08408021, study PRJNA431606) | Marine metagenome isolate SA_KN192-05_S13_5m, whole genome shotgun... | biome: marine; feature: oceanic pelagic zone; material: water; isolation source: surface water sample, 0.2-0.8 um fraction ... | reverse complement strand
GATATCTTTTTGATTTGCGATATCTGATGGATAAAAATAAAGTAATAGAACTAATAAAACACTAATAAATACTGTTGATCCAACTAATCTATTTAGATTCATTAAGTTTTATATATTTTTTTTAGTATTCTGCTAATTTTTGATCTTAAGTCTTTCCTATGAACAATCATATCAATTGCACCATTACTTAAAAGATATTCAGATTTTTGAAAATTATCTGGGAGTTCTAATCTTATGGTCTGTTCTATAACTCTTCTTCCTGTGAATCCACTTAAGGCATTTGGCTCTGCAATATTAATATCACCAAGCATTGCGATGCTTGCAGACACTCCCCCATAAATTGGATCAACTAAAACCGATATGTAGGGCAGTTTTTCTTTTTTGAGTTTCTGAATTGCAGCAGAGGTTTTAGCCATTTGCATCAAAGAGATCATTGATTCTTGCATTCTTGCTCCACCACTTGTTGCAAAACAAATAAATGGGCTTTTATTTTTTATTGCTGTTTTGATACCTTGGACAAACTTTTCTCCAACAACACTTCCCATTGAGCCACCTAAGAATCTGAATTCAAAAGCTGCTACAACAACTTTTACCTGATCAAGTTCGCCTGAGACTACTAAAATTGCTTCTTTTTCCCCAGTTGCTGCCTCAGCTTCTTTGATTCTTGACGTGTAATATTTTGAATCTTTAAATTTTAATGGATCTTTTGTTGTTAAATTTGGTGCTATTTCTGTAAAGGCGCTATTGTCTAAAAACATTTCCAGTCTTTGCCTAGCTCCAATGCGCAGATGATAATCACACTTTGGGCAGACATAGAGAGATTTTTCTAATTCGGGAGCATATAAAACTGATTCACACTTTTTACATGTGCTCCAAAGACCATCTGGTACTTTGCTTTTGGATTTAAAAGTTCCAATAGATGGTATCAGTCTTCTTAACCAATTCACGATATTGCCTTTTTAATATCAGATATATATTCCCCTATCTTAGCAAATTCTTTTGAATCAGAGTTATCTTCTATCATTTTGACAATTGAAGATCCTATAATTATTCCATCAGCATGAGATGAAAGTAACTGAGCATCCTCTATAGATTTAATACCAAAGCCTGCAAGTGTAGGCACTTTTGCATATTTTTTAATTTCTTTTATGTTCTGTGATATTTCTTCAACATTTAAATTTGAAGAGCCAGTAACGCCTCTTAAGGTTACATAATAAATAAATCCTGAGCTATTATTTGCAATTGATTTAATTCTTTCTTCTTTTGTCGTTGGCGAAATTAAAGATATGGTATTTATATTTTCATTCTTTATTCCATAATCTGCAATATTCAATTCTCCTGGAATGTCTACAACCAATATCGAATCTACAGAGTTATTTTTATTTTCTTCTATTAAATGCCTAAAAAAGATAAATGAATTAAGGTAGCCCATCAACACTATCGGTGTTTCATCATCTTTCATTCTAAATTTTGCTATTAAATCAAAGATGTCTAAGAGAGAAGTCTTTTTTGAAATTGCTCGATCGTGGGCTCTTTGGATAATTGGTCCTTCTGCAATTGGGTCTGTGAACGGAACACCTACTTCAATAACATCAACACCAGAATTTGCAAACATATGCATGATATCTAAAGTAGAATCTAAATCAGGATCACCAGCTACCAAATAAGCAACTAAAGCTTTTTTATTTTGCTTTTTAAGTTCGTCTAGTCTCTTAGTTAATCTATTCAAACTTTAATACCATCGATTTCAGCTACAGTATTAATATCCTTGTCACCTCTTCCAGATACATTTACAACCACGTTTGCACTTGAATCAAATTCTTTCATCAAGGTGTCAAGATATGCAAAAGCATGAGCGGTTTCAAGCGCAGGGATAATTCCTTCAAATTCTGAAACTTCATGAAAAGCTCTTAATGCGTCCTCATCACTCACAGCTACATATTCAGCTCTTCCAGAATCTTTGAGCCAAGAATGCTCTGGACCAACTCCGGGATAATCTAAACCAGCTGAGACAGATTTAGTTTCTTTGACTTGTCCTTTATCATCCTGCATCAAATAACTTAGTGCACCATGAAGAACTCCAGGCTCTCCGTCATTGAGAGGAGCAGCATGTTCACCGGTCTCAACACCCTCTCCACCAGCTTCAACACCTATTAATCTTGTCTGATTCATATTTATAAAAGGATAGAAAACTCCCATAGCATTTGAACCTCCACCAACACAAGCAACAATTGCATCCGGCATAGCATTGAATAGTTCATTAGACTGATTTATGAGCTCTTCTCCAACGACAGAGTTAAAGTCTCTAACTATCATTGGATAAGGATGAGGACCAGTAACACTGCCAATTATGTAATAGGTATCATCAACATTTGTTACCCAATCTCTTAAAGCTTCATTAAGTGCGTCCTTAAGAGTAGCTGATCCAGAATCAACAGAGTGAACTTTAGCTCCAAGCAATTTAATTCTATAAACATTGAGTGACTGTCTTATTACATCTTCAGCGCCCATGTAAATATGGCATTCTAGTCCTAATCTTGCTGCAACTGTTGCAGTAGCAACACCATGCTGACCAGCTCCCGTTTCAGCTATGATTCTTTTTTTACCCATATGTTTGGCCAGTAAAATCTGTCCAATAGTATTATTTATTTTGTGAGCACCTGTATGATTTAGATCTTCCCTTTTTAACCATATCGAACCAGTTCCATAATGCTTTGAAAGTCTTTCAGCAAAATATAATGGTGATGGCCTTCCAACAAACTCAGACAAGTCTTTATAAAACTGATCTTTAAAATCTTTATCGTCTTTTAATTTTGTATAAGTTTCTTCAAGTTGTTCAAGAGCATACATGAGGGTTTCAGGTACGAATTTTCCACCATATTTTCCAAAGAAACCGTTTTGATCTGGTAAATTTCTATTTTTTGAGTCCATTAATATAATTTTTTTAAAATATCCTTAACTAGATTTATATCTTTAACACCAGTTGAAGATTCAACGCCTGAATTTATATCTAAACACCATGGTTGAGTTCTAATTGCATTATCAACATTTTTAACGCTAATGCCACCAGAAAGAACATTTTTTTGACTTAAATTTATGTTTTTAAGAATTTTCCAATCAAAAGATTCTCCAGTACCTCCATATTTACCTTTTTTATAGCTTTCAAATAAAATGGCTGATGCACTTTTATAATTTGTTACCTCATTTAAACTTTCGTTATCTTTCATTCTAATTGCTTTCCAGAATTCATTGTTATGGCTCTCACAAAATTCATTCGTTTCATCTCCATGAAATTGTAAGATAGGTTCTTTAAAATATGATGAGGTCTCCTTGATATATTCTTTGCTAGCATTTACATATACACAGACAGGCCTTTTATCTCTGAAGTCAAAGGCTTTTATTTTATTCAAAAGATTCTTAGACACATAACGTGGGCTTTTTTCATAAAAAATAAACCCCAAGTAATTTATACCTTCAAGTTCGACAATTTCATTTAAAAAATTAAAGTCTGAAATTCCGCAAATTTTAATCAATGGTTTCATTAAATTTTAAATCTATCGAGTAGATCATTCTCCATAGTTTGTGTTTTTATTTCATTATATTTTGGGCCTAAAAAAAATAAACCTTTAGCAGGCGCAGTTTTTCCAGCAAAAGATCTATCATATTTTTCAAGTATATCTTTTACCGAAAATTTATTTTCATATTTTGCGATATCAATTAAAGTTCCTATCATTATTCTCACCATATTTTGAAGGAATGCATTAGCTGTGACTGTAATTACTATAAAATTTTCATGAGTCTTTAAATCAACGTTATTAATTGTTTTTACTGGATTTCTTGAGTTGCAATTCGAACTACGAAAAGATGAAAAATTATGAGTACCCAAAAACATATTTAATTGATCTAGTATTATTTCTGTATCAAGTTTATGCGTTACCCAATGACAATAATCATCAAAAAATAATGGTTTACTGCGAGAGTTATAAATAACATAGGAATACTTTCTTTCAATTGCTGAAAATCTTGAATCAAAATTACTGGGAACATCAAAAATTTTTTTAACTCCAATAGATCTCGGCAAATTAGAGTTAATACCTTTAATCCAACTTAAATCCTCTCTGTCAATGTTAGTTTCAAAGTCAAATACTTGTGAAATAGCATGAACTCCAGCATCAGTTCTGCCTGAATAATTTATAACTATATTCTCATTAGTTATTTTATTTAATGCTTCTTCGAGGTGTTCTTGAATAGTGATGGCATTGTTTTGTCGTTGAAAACCTGAAAATTTAGTACCGTCATACTCTAAGGTAGCTGCAATTTTCACAATTAGTTAATTTTTTTTAATAAAGATAAAGCATTTTCCTTTATCAATTCATTATCTGTCTTATTGATAATGGCATTTAGTATATTTTGTGCCTTTTCCTTGTCATCCATCTCAAAATACATAATAGCTAAATCAAGCTGTTGTTGATCCTCGTTATTCTCAACACTTAAACCACTTGGCATTATATTATCCGAATTATCTTCTTCTGCTTCTTCAAAATCATAATCAATATTATTTCTTGATGATTTGATCTTTCGTAAGTTTATGTAAATTAATGCTAAAAGAATGCCTGATATTAAAGAAATTAATGAGATAAATATTAAGTCGATAATCTCAATATTATTTTTGGGTTGTTCTTCTGATTCGGCAACCTTTTCAAGAAACTCATCAACAACCTCGCTCTCAATTCCAATCTCAATGTTTTTTGTATTTTCTTCAATGAAATCTTTAGGTGACAGATTTCCATCTAAAGATAAATTTTCATTTTCTACAATTACCGGATTTTCTAATTCTTTTTCAAAAGTACTATTAACAGTTGGTGCTGTAAGAACTAACAATGATGTTGAAGCTGATGAGAATCCTGTTGAAAAAGCATCATTCATTTCTAATATTGAATCTTTTGCAAATTCGTAAGATATATCTTGCATATCAGTTTGATTAGGAATACTTATATCAACATCATTTCTAATCAAATTTATATTATCTTCAATAAAAGCATCTTTATTACCAAGATAGATTGCCCACATAATCTGATATATTGATAAGTCACTTGCATTCGATTTTACTTTCTCAGCCATGCTCCACATTGTCGTAATTTCTTCAGCTTTAATGGTCACGGGTGCTTCTTTGCTAATTTTCTTTTCGATTGGTTTACTTACTATTGGCTTCCTGTCTTCTTGAATACTTCTTGTTGTACTTCTAGCTGGTGGTTGATTTGAGATGTAATTTCTTATTTTGGATGGCAAAAAAATAAAGATATCTTTCTCAAATTCATCGTTAATTCTTAGTTTAAAGCTGAAGTAGTCTTCAAGATATTCTTCTGATAAGACTATTGTAAATGTTTGATAAGTATCAAAATCTTCAATTAAAGTATAAGTAATATCTGCTTCATTAATTGGGTCATCCGATTTATATTGACTTAAAAAGATGTCACCATCTTTTATATCTCCATCTTGAATTTTTATTTCTATAACTCTTTGGTCTTGAGAGTTTAATTTTATCTGAGGTGATGAAAGTCTTATATCTGCAAAAATATTTAATGAGATTAAGATTACAAAAAATAGTAAAGGCCAATTCCTCATATTTTGTTTTCATCAATAAGGCATTCTAATATTTGAACAGCATTTAAAGCAGCGCCTTTTCCATAAACATTATCTGCAACTATCCACATAGAAATCCAATTCTCTTTATTTACTTCTTCTACTCTAATTCTACCAACGAAGACTTCTTCTGTATCATTAGCATGTTCATATGGAGTTGGATAATCGTTGCTAGATGGATCATCAATTAACTTTATACCCTTAGTTTCCATTAAGAGTTCATGAATATTTGCCTTAGTTGTTTTATTTTCTGTTCTTAAAAAGACTGCCTCGGAATGACCATTAGTAACCGGAACTCTGACACATGTTGATTGAACCGGAATATTTGGATCAAGAATTTTTTGTGTCTCCCAAGTGATTTTCATTTCCTCTTTAGTAAAATCGTTTTCCAAAAAAATATCGCATTGTGGAATAACATTTCCAGCAATTCTTTTTGGATAGATATTAATATCATCCTCACCTGATAGTTGATTTTCAAACTCAGCTAAAGCCTCTTTTCCTGTCCCAGATACCGCCTGATATGTAGCAACATTAATAAAATTAATGGTCAGCTCACTATGAATTGGCTGAATAGCTAGCAGTAACTGAGAAACAGAACAATTAGGGTTAGCTATCAATGCAGGTTTATTTAATTTTTTAATTTCATGAACATTTATCTCAGGAATAACTAGAGGCACATCCTCTTCATATCTATATTCAGAAGATAAATCAATAACATAAATACCCTTTTCAACAAAAGTTTCCGCGTATTTTTTGGCAACCTCTGATCCAGCAGAAAATATTGCTATATTAATTTTTGATAAATCGAAACTCTCAACATCTAAAATTGTGTATTTAGAATTTTTTAATTCAATCTCATTGCCAACTGTTGAAAAGCCAAGAGGATAAAAGTTATTTATTTGAATATTTCTTTTTTCTAATATTTGAAGTATCTTTCTTCCAACAACTCCAGAGGCACCTACAAGACCAAGATTAATATCTCTATTCATTTTTAAGTATCTCAATAATAATATCAGCAACTTCACTTGTATTTATGTATGCTTCGCCAGCAGCAATATCTTTTGTTCTGTGCCCGTTTTTAATATATGTTTTGATAGACTCATCAATTTTTTTAGAAAGTTTTTCCTCTTCAAGTGAAAACTTTAATGCCATCGAGAGTGAAGAAATCATTGCAAGAGGATTAGCAATGTCTTGATCAGCAATATCTGGAGCACTGCCATGACATGGTTCATACATGCCTCTAAATGAACTATCTAATGATGCAGATGGAAGCATTCCTATTGAGCCAGTTAAGGTTCCAGCTATATCAGACAGAATATCACCAAATAAATTACTTGAAACAATTACATCAAATTGATTTGGATCAAGAACTAACTGCATAGCAGTATTGTCCGCAAGCTGATGACTTAGCTCAACATCAGGATAGTCCTCCGACATCTCAGTTACTATAGATCTCCAAAACTTAGAAACTTCAAGAACATTGGCTTTATCTACAGAACATAATCTTTTATTTCTCTTCTGAGCTGCTTCAAAAGCGACTTTTGCAATTCTTCGTATTTCATCTTCGTTGTATATCATTGTGTTGAAGGCATAATTAGGCTCAACATCAATGTTTAAACCTCTCGGCTCTCCAAAATAAACACCTCCAGTCAGCTCCCTTACTATCAATATATCCAGATTGCTAATTATTTCTTTTTTAATTGGGGAGGCATTTGATAGCTCATTAAAAAGAAATGCTGGTCTTAAATTTGCAAATAAATTAAGTTCTTTTCTTAAAGTAAGTAGTGCGTTTTCAGGTCTTAGATCCCATTCAAGATCGTCCCATTTTTCACCTCCAACTGCACCAAATAATACTGCATCTGATTTTTTTGCTTCCTCTAAAACAGAATCAGGAATTGGAGAACCTTCAGCATCATATGCCGAACCCCCAACATTCATTTCTGTTACTTTAAAATCTAAATCATGTGATTCAATTAAAAAGTTGAGTACATTTAAAGTTGAGGCCATTACCTCTTTACCAATTCCATCACCAGGGAGTGCCAGTATCTTCTTAGTCATTTGCAAATATCCAAGGATGTTTATTCATTCTATTTTTTTCAAAATCAATAATGTCATTTTTATAATTCAATGTTATATCTATATCATCTATTCCAAATACAATCCTATCTAGTAAATTTTTATCTACTTCAAATGTAACAATGGTATCGTTGTCGATTTGAATTTCTTTCTTAATAAGATCGATTGATAAATTTATTACATTGTTGGAAGATCTATCAAAAAGTAGTTGAATTTCTTCTTTGTGCAATGTTATTGGTAATACCCCATTTTTAAAGCAATTGTTATAAAAAATGTCTCCAAATGATGAGGCTACAACAGCTTTTATACCAAAGTCTCTTAAAGCCCAAACAGCATGTTCTCTGGATGAACCACAACCAAAATTATCTCTTGCTAGTAATATTTTAGATTTGTTAAATGGTTCTTTATTCAATATAAAATTCTTATTGAGAATTCTATCTTTTTTTGAAATACCTAATTTACCGTCATCCTCATATCTCCAACCATCAAATAAATAATCCTCGAATCCATATTTTTTGATTGATTTTAAATATTCAGTTGGAATGATTTGATCTGTATCAATATTGTCTCTGTCAATATAAGCCATTACTCCATCAATAATTAATCCCTCACTGTTTGAATTCATGATGGATCTCCAACAGTCCCATTAATGGCAGTAAATGCTGCCATGAGAGGGCTCATTAAATGCGTTCTTCCCAAGTAACCTTGTCGTCCCTCAAAATTCCTATTAGAAGTTGAGGCACATCTTTCATATGGTTTAAGTTGGTCTGGATTCATGCCAAGACACATCGAACAACCTGGATCTCTCCATACAAATCCTGCTTCAATAAAAACTTTATCAAGACCTTCTGACTCCGCTTGCTCTTTTACAAGTCCTGATCCAGGTACCACTATTGCTTCAAGAATATTTTCAGCAACTGTTTTACCTTTTACGATTTGAGCTGCCTCTCTTAAATCTTCAATTCTTGAGTTTGTACATGAGCCAATAAAAACTTTATCGAAGTTTAGTTCTGAAAGTTTTTTTTCTGAATCAATGCCCATATATTCTCTTGCTAGTGAGATATTTTTAATATCATCTGATGATGCATTTGATGGAGTCGGAATATTATCATCGAAACTAACAACCATTTCAGGTGATGTTCCCCATGTTACTTGAGGTTTTATTTTGGAAATATCAATAATTAGCTCTTCATCAAATTTAGCTCCCTCATCTGACTTTAATTCATTCCAGTGATTTATAGCATCAGCAAACATATCATCATTGAGTTTAGAATTTTTCTTAACGTACTCAATAGTTGTTTCATCCGGAGCAACTAGTCCAACTTTTGCGCCTGCTTCAATAGCCATATTACAAATTGTCATTCTGCTTTCAACAGAAATGCTTTCAATATATTCTCCAGCAAATTCTATTGCATAACCTGTTCCACCAGCAGTTCCGATCTTACCAATAAAGAACAAAACTATATCTTTGGAGGTCACATTTTCTTTAGGAACTCCCTCAAATCTCACTAACATATTCTTTAATTTTGAAACCTTAAGACATTGTGTAGCCAAAACATGTTCTACTTCAGAGGTTCCAATACCCATAGCTAAACACCCAAGTGCCCCATGAGTAGAGGTATGAGAATCACCACAAACAATTGTCATCCCGGGTAGTGTATAACCTAACTCAGGTCCAATAACATGAACAATACCTTGTTTTGATGATTTGATATCAAATTGTTTTATTCCAAATTTATTACAATTTTTATCAAGTTCAATTACTTGGATTTTAGAAATTTCATCTTCAATCTCATTAAACCCAAAATCACTGCCCCTTTCAGTAGGAACATTATGATCAGGGGTAGCAATATTAGCTCCTAATCTCCATGGTTTTAAATTTTTTTTTGATAATCCTTCAAAAGCTTGAGGAGAAGTAACTTCGTGGAGGTAATGTCTGTCTATATATAAAAGTGACTCACCAGAATCTAGTTGGCTAACGTGATGCTCTTCCCAGAGTTTGTCGTATAAAGTCTTCATTATTTTTATTCACTAAATGGCAGCTTTTGTTCTACATCAGCACATTGTGCTTTATTTATTAGTAAATGATCTACTAAAACAAGACTTACCATAGCTTCAGCAATAGGTACTGCTCTAATGCCGACACATGGATCGTGTCTTCCTGTTACCTCTATATCAACGTCTTCACCTTGATTATTAACAGTTTTACCTTTTGTTCTAATACTTGATGTCGGCTTAATAATAAAGCTTAAACTTATATCATCTCCATTTGATATTCCACCTAAAATACCGCCTGAATTATTTGATGAATATCCCGATGAAGTAATTTCATCTCTCGCTTCTGAGCCTTTGAGAGTTAAAAGGTCATCCGCATTTCCAATTGATACTGATTTTACTGCATTAATTGTCATTATTGCTTTTGCTAGATTTGCATCTAACTTCTCAAACACTGGGTCACCTAGACCAACAGGACAGTTTTCAACAACAACACCTAATTTTGCACCAACAGAATTACCTTCTTCAATTAAGTCATTAAACATTGAGTCTAATTCTGAAAGCTTTGATTTATCACAAAAGAAATATTTATTAGAAGTTTCCATATGATTGATGCTATCAGCCTTTATTTCGCCAATTTCAGATACAAATCCATTTACTGATATGCCCTCTTTTTGCAATATTTTTTTAGCAATCGCTCCAGCAGCAACCCAATTCGCAGTTTCTCTAGCACTAGCTCGCCCACCACCCCTATAGTCTCTATGACCATATTTAGCTTGGTAAGTGATATCTGCATGATTTGGTCTAAAAACATCTTTAATATTTGAGTAATCTTTAGATTGCTGATCTTTGTTATAAATAATCATTCCTATAGGAGTTCCTAAAGTTTTTCCTTCAAAAACACCTGATAATATCTCAACCGCATCATCTTCTTTTCTTTGCGTTGTAACATCTGATTGACCTGGTTTTCTTCTATCTAGTTCATGCTGGATATCATCTTTTGTGAGTTCTATTTGTGGAGGACAACCGTCTAAAATACAGCCCATAGCAGTGCCATGACTCTCACCAAAAGTCGTAATTTTGAATATTTTTCCAAACGTATTGCCTGACATGGCGATAATTATAGTCTAAAAAGCTTTAAAAGCCTTGTTTTATGCGATTTTTGAAAATAATGACTGAAAATCTGTTACAGATGTATTTTCTAGTTCTTTTTGATTCATACAAAGTTGAAATATCTTTTCAGAAACTTCCTTATCAAATGTAATAGCTAAATTATCATAAAATTTCTTTTCTAAAACTGGAATGCCTTCTTCTCTTCTTCTCTTATGGCCTATTGGATACTCAACCTCGATTTCATTCGTTGAAGTACCGTCATTGAAATGAATTTGTATTCTATTAGCAATGGATCGTTTATCTGCTTCAAGATATTCCTTTGAATATCTTTTATCTTCATTAATTATCATTTTTTCTCTTAAAGCATCAATTCTTAAATCCTTTGCAACATCATCCTCATAATCTTCAGCGACTAAGTTACCTTTTAATAAGCCAATAGCAACCATGTACTGTAAACAATGATCTCTATCAGCAGGATTATTTAACTCGCCAACTTTTGAGATGATTCTGATTGCAGATTCATGTGTAGTGATTTCAATAGATTTTATATCCTCAATTTTATCTTTGATTTCATTATGCAGTTTTACTGCAGCCTCTACTGCGGTTTGAGCATGGAATTCTGCAGGGAAGCTGATTTTAAAAAGTATATTTTCCATGACATAGCTTCCAAATGCTTGTGGCAGAGAAAGCTTTTCACCATCAAATGAAACATCTTCAAACCCCCATACGGGCGCTGATAAAACTCCTGGATATCCCATTTCACCTGACATTGTGATCATTGCTAGCCTAACTGCTCTGCTGGTGGCATCTCCTGCAGCCCAACTTTTTCTTGAGCCTGCATTGGGAGCATGTCTATATGTTCTCAAACTTTGGCCATCTACCCACGCCTGACTGACAGCATCTTTAATTTGATCTACAGAACCACCTAATAATTTTGTAGCTACAGCCGTTGAGGCAACCTTTACTAAGATGACATGATCAAGTCCAACTTTATTAAAACTGTTCTCAAGTGCTAGAACACCTTGAATCTCATGCGCCATAATCATTGATTCAAGTACAGTTCGCATAGTTAGTGGTTCTTTTCCATCAGCAATATTTTGTTGTGATACAAAATCGCAAACAGATAATATTGCACCTAAATTATCTGAAGGATGCCCCCATTCTGCCGCAAGCCAAGTGTCGTTATAATCAAGCCATCTTACAATACAGCCAATATCGAATGCTCCTTTTACAGGATCCAACTCAAAACCTGTTCCAGGAACTCTTACACCAAAAGGTACATTGGTATTTTTAACAATTGGGCCAAGCATTTTAGTACATGCAGGAAATTGGAGTGCCAAGAGGCCACATCCAATAGTATCCATAAGACAGTTTCTAGCAGTATCTAAAGCTAAGTCAGATCTTATCTCGTAATTTGAAACATAGTCTGCTATTTCGGAAATGAGTCCATCAAAACCTGGTCTGATATTCAGATCAACATTTGATGACATATTTATGACCTATCAGCAATATCAACCCAGTCTGAAGATTCAACCCCTATATATTCAGCACTTGGTCTAATAATTCTGTTGTTTGCCCTTTGCTCCATGCAATGTGCTGCCCAACCAGAAATTCTAGACATTACAAATATTGGAGTAAATAGTTTAGTTGGTATGCCCATATAAAAGTATGCAGGAGCATGGAAAAAATCAGCGTTAGCAAACATTTTCTTTTCATCTGCCATAACTTTTTCAACTTCTTCAGCAACTTGATAGAGGGTGTCAGTGTCAGCAAGTTCTGAGAGCTGTTTTGCATATTCTTTGATGACAGCATTTCTTGGATCTCTGATGGAATAAACAGCATGACCAAATCCCATAACTTTTTCTTTGTTGCTTAACATATTAATTATGTTTGATTTTGCTTCTTCCTTTGAAGTCCAGTTTTCAATTAACTCCATAGCTTTTTCATTTGCGCCACCATGTAGTGGACCTCTAAGAGAACCAATAGCAGCAACAACACATGAATGTATATCTGACATTGTTGAAGCACAAACTCTAGCTGTAAAAGTAGAAGCATTGAATTCATGTTCAGCATATAAAATTAAAGAAACATCCATAACTTTTTTATGCAGATCAGATGGTTTTTCTCCATGAAGGATATGTAAAAAATGTCCAGCCATGCTGTCTTCATCATTAACTAAATT
>PYIJ01203649.1_pt1 | contig 13011 bp, 9 predicted proteins | sample 3578051 | NCBI WGS metagenome assembly PYIJ01 (sample SAMN08408021, study PRJNA431606) | Marine metagenome isolate SA_KN192-05_S13_5m, whole genome shotgun... | biome: marine; feature: oceanic pelagic zone; material: water; isolation source: surface water sample, 0.2-0.8 um fraction ... | reverse complement strand
GGTGTTGATATTTATGGCTTTAAGCCTGACTACCTTTTGAGAAAAGGCAATTCGGATGCAAATATAAATTATGCTATGCAAGCTGCAAAAGTTTTAGGAGCATCGCATGTTACTATTGAACTTCCTGAAGATTCAAACCATAGTCTTAGACTAGGAAAACTAGCTGAAAAAAATGGAATTAAAGTAGCCTACCACGGACATACGCAACAACATATTGATTGGTGGAATACAGCATTGGAGCAATCAGAGGCAAATGTTTTGAATCCCGATTTAGGACATTACACAGCTGCTGGAAATACTGATACTTTTGAGTTTATTGAAAAATTTAATAAGAAAATTTATAGTATGCACATAAAAGATCGTAAAAGTTTAGCAAATGGTCAGGATAATATGCCTTTTGGAATGGGCGATACTCCAATAACTGAAACACTTCAACTTATGCGAAATAATAAATATACTTTCCCAGCTACTGTAGAATATGAATATAAAACCCCCGAAGATTCAACTATAATTAATGAAATAAAAAAATGTGTTGAATATTGTAAAAATGCTTTAGAATCTTAATAAAATTTAAAAATGAAATTTCTAGTAACTCAATCACTTATACTATCGTTAATATTTTCAAATATTGGATTTGCTCAAAACAAAACAATTGTCTCTGACTTAGAAAACCTAACTCTTGATATCGGTCAATTATATAAGCCTGTTTCAAGCGTGGTCCTCTCTGATGGAAGCACTGGAGAATGTACAAGAATAATTTATTATAATAAAAAGGGGGTATTTAGCTCTGCAAAATCAATAACTTTTGATAGATCAGAAGGTACCCTAAAAGCAAACGAACCTGGCACCCATGAAATTGTTGCTGTTTGTATTGACTCCCAGGGTAAAAGATTAAGTAAAACATTTTATGTGAATGTTAATTACCCAAAAATTAAGGAAATTAAAGTTTCAACAAATGAAGAAAATATATATGAGGGAAATTATGTTAAGCTTATTTATGAAATTACTGATGAGTTTGAAAATAAAAGAGTTATCGATTACTGGAATTACGGGAATGCCTCTAAATACTTTTCAAAAGTTGATGTCTCTTTGAAGTCAAATAATGAAAAAGTTAAAATTGATGAATCAAATAATATTTTGGCAATTGAGGAAGGAAATTCGAAAATATCTTTGGTTTTTGACGGTCTATCAGCCACGATAGATTTAAAAATCAAAAAAAATCCTGTCGCAAAAATCGATTTAAAATCAGATATTTTTAATGCACGATCTGGTGATGTGATTAATTTTGATGCTATTGCGTATGACAAAAAAAATAATAAACTTGAAAACATTCCTCTTGAATTCTCTTTTACAGGAAAATCATTTGACAAGAGTAACACTGCTTCAGGATTAATTTTAGAAGATGGAAGGTTTGTTGGTGATGTCCCGGGTAAATATATTATTTCGGCAAGAATTGGAAATATTACAGCTTCAAAGATTGTAAATGTTTTTCCAAGAAATGTGGAGCGTGAGATCTCAAATGTTGGAAGGGGTGTAGTTAACGATAGACACACCTCAGACTTCTGGATTTTTGAAGGGATTGATGGAGGTGATTATGGTGTTACTGGAACTTGGGGAGCTGATGGAACCGCTTTTTTTTGGGATGTAACTGACCCTTCAAATTTGAAAAAGATTGATAGTGTTCAAGTTGATGCAAGAACTGTAAATGACGTAAAAGTTTCACAAGACGGTAAAATATGTGTTATTAGTCGCGAAGGAGCTTCAAATAGAAAAAATGGTATGATCATAATTGATGTTTCAAATCCTCGTGATGTCAAAATAATTTCAGAATACACAAAGAATTTAACTGGTGGTGTTCATAATGTTTTTATTGATAATAATCATGTTTATGCACTAAGCAATGGTGAAAGATATTACATAATAAATATTGAAGATCCTGCTAATCCTTTTGAGGTTGGTATGTTTGAATTAAATAAAGAAGGCCAGTCAATACATGATGTATGGATTGAAGACGGAATAGCCTATTCTTCTAATTGGAGAGATGGGGTGTATCTAGTTGACGTTGGAAATGGAATTGCAGGAGGTTCACCGTCTAAACCTGTTTCCTTTGGTAATTATTCATATGACAGTGGAGCAAACCACGCTACATTCCCTTTCAAAAGTAAATCAACTGGAAAATTTTATACTGTTCTTGGTGATGAAATTTTTCCAAATGGTGTGAATCCAAATGGAACAAATGAAACTGCAGGATTTCTTCATTTTGTAGATTTTTCAGATTTAAATAACCCTATTGAAGTTGCTCGTTATGAACTTCCAGGGCATGGATCACATAATTATTGGATTAAGGATGATATTCTGTATGTTGCTATGTATACAGGAGGTTTGAGAGTAGTCGATATAAGCGGAGACTTATTAGGAGATCTTTATAAACAAGGTAGAGAAATCGGTTACCTTTTAACTGGGAGTCCTAATGGTTATATTCCAAATGATACAATGGTTTGGGGGGCTCAACTCTACAAGGGACATGTTTTTTATTCAGATTTTAATACTGGGTTAGGTGCAGCTAAAGTATCCAGCAACAAACCAGATAATAGTAAAACAAATCAATACGTAAATTGATTTATATAGATTATTGAATCTTATAATTTAAATTAAAGAAATATGAAATCTAAAACTCTATGAAAGGGATTAATATATTTAAACTGCTTTTCTTTTTTTCAGTATTTAATTTTTCAAACGCACAAAGTTATTATCTATATGTTGCTTCTGAATCTGATGATACTGTATCGCTATTAGAGTTTGACGGAAAAGAAATTAAAGAGAAAGAAAGAATAAGTGTAGGTTTTTATCCAACAGAAATAGAAGGACCCCACGGTATTACCGTTGACCCAAATGGTAAGTATTGGTATGTAAGCCTTGCACACGGAAATCCATACGGGAAATTGATCAAATACTCTACAGAAACAAATGAGGTTATTGATGAAACTACACTCGGCTTATTTCCAGCCTCAATGCAAATTTCAAAAATAACTGGTTTTTTATACTGTGTGAATTTCAACTTACATGGAAATATGAAACCTTCAACTGTTTCAGTAGTTGATGCTGAAACAATGACTGAAATAACTCAAATTACAACAGGAAGTATGCCTCATGGTTCAAGAATCTCAAGTGATGGTTTAAAACAATATTCTGTCGCTATGATGTCTGGAGAATTATATGAAATTGATGCATTATCACTAAAAATTTCAAGAAAACTGGATCTTGAAGATCATTCAAAAATGAATCATAATAATATGAAAATGGGTGAAATGAAACACTCAACTGTTAAACCTACTTGGGTTATTCCACATCCTAATCAAGATGTTTTATATGTAGCTGGAAATGGATCAGACGAAATCATTGAAGTTGACATTGATAAATGGGATATTTCTAAAAGAATAAAAACAGAAAAAGGTCCTTATAATGTAGAAATTTCTCCTAACGGTAAATATATGGTTGCTACTTTGAAAAGTGTTGCAAAAACTGCAGTATGGGAACTTAAGAGTGGGGATTTAATCAAAACTTTTGATAATTCAAATTCTGTTCCTCATGGTGTTGCCATTTCCAGTGATAGTAAATATGCTTTTATATCTGTTGAGGGTGTTGGTGGCGAACCAGGTATTGTTGATGTAATAGACCTTGAAAATCAAATTCTAGTTGATAAGGTTGAGATTGGGAAACAAGCCGGAGGAATCGCTTTCTGGAAAAAAGATATTTAGAGTTTCTTTATTTTTCCTTTAATCATATTATGAGTTCTATAAATCTCAAATTAGCTTCTACTGAATCTGAATTAATTCAAATTAAAAAGCTACAAAACCAAAATTTAAGAGAGAATTTATCCATTAATAAAAGTATTGAAGAAGGATTTTTAACAGCGAAATATACTTTGTCCTATTTAAAAGAAATAAACCAAAAAAGTCCAGCAATTATTTTAAAACAAAAAAGAGTTATTGGTTATGCATTAGCTGTGACACCCGGGGTCGCAAAAAATCATCTTTTATTAAATTCTTTATTTACCATTTTCAATAAACAGATTTATAATAACCAATTAATTGGGAATCAAAGTTATATTGTAGTAGGCCAACTTTGTATAGATGAGAATTACCGCGGTATGGGGTATGTTGAGAAGTTATATTCTCTATTTAGAGAAACATACTCAAGCTATCGTTATTGTATAACTGCTATAGACAGCAAAAACAATAGATCAAAAAAAGCTCACGAAAGGTGTGGCTTTAAAAAAATTGGAAATTTAAAACTCAACAAAAACCCAGGAGATATTGTTATTTGGGAATGGTGATACAGACTTAAGGCAAAGAATTAATATATTCTGTAACACCATTAAAGTAGGTTTCCTGATCATCATACATACTCCAATGACTCCCGTTTGGACAATGTAAATAGGTCCCATTTTGAACTTCAGTACTCATCCATTCCATTTGTTTAGGATCCATTGTATCATGTTGCCCACCTATTGTTAATACAGGTATTTTCAGATTTTTAAGATCATTTTTCCTATCCCATTCTTTTAGTAGGGCATCTCCAACAACACCGAATTCACTTGGTCCTTGCATTTTTAGATATATATCATAATTTAAACCAGCCAAACTTCTAGTAACAGGATTTGGCCATTCTTCTAATGGCATTCTCAATACATGCTTAGGATAATAATGTTCTTCAATAAGCCCTAGATACTCGTTATTTGTATAATCACCAGCATTTTCATATTCTCTAATTTTTTTTAACACAGATGGATCTAGCTTAGGAGCAAGTACATCATTAGCATATTTAATATAATCAGGTATTGACGGAACCATATTTGATATTATTAATGCTTTCATTCTATTTTGGTGCTTAAGAGCATATTCTAAGCCTAAAATGCCTCCCCATGAGTGACCAAGAATGATAAAGTTATTTTCGTCTAGGCCCAATGCCAAGCGAACTTGTTCAACCTCATCAACAAATCTGTCAATTGTCCATAGCGATTGATCTTTTGGTTTATCACTGAATGATGAGCCCAATTGATCATAATAATAGTATTCTATCGACTCTTTCGGAAAATATGAATCAATTGCCTGGAAATATTCATGATTAGCTCCAGGACCTCCATGAAGAAGAAGTACTTTTTTTGTCGGATTATTTCCAACTCTTTTAGTCCAAACATTGAATTTTCCGGAAGGTGTTTCAATTTCAATCATTTTAACTCCACCCGATAGTTTATCATCTCTAGAAGAATAATCGAGATATTTATTTGTTGAATCTAAGTTTTGACCACAGGATATGGTAAGTAACGATAACAAAAACAATATTTTTTTAAACATCACATTTTAATTTAAACAACAAGGTCGAGTTAAAACTCGACCTTTGTTGGTATTAATATTTACTAATTATTCATTCTCAGTAAGAGGTACCGGAATAATATTAAAAACCTGATCACCAGGACGATCTATAGGAAGAGAAGACGACTTTCCATATCTTCTCAAGTCATACATTCTATGATTTTCACACCAAAAAGAATATCGTCTTTGTTTTAATAATTCATCAACTAGTGCAGATTCTGAAACCGATCCATTATAATCTGAAAGGCCAGCTGCATTCCTTACCACATTCAAAGCTTTAATAGCCTCTGAAGAGTTTGAAGGTATATTTGCTTCGGCATAAAGAAGAACCAATTCTTCGTTTCTAATTATATCTATTGGAGAAATATTTGAAGCATAGAGTCTCGTCTGATGAGTTCCATTTAAACCATCTTGAGTAGTTGCATCTGATCTAGCTATTGTCTTATTTTCAACTCTTTTATCCCCAGATTCAGCATCTGCAATAAAGCTATTGTGAACAATGATTTGATCCCCATTATTGTCAATAATTTTATATAAACCATTTACAAAGTCACCAGCTGATAAGCTAAATACATGTTTTGGTCCTGTTTTTAGGTCTCCATTTAAGTTAAAGAACGAAGAGTTTAAAGCAGTTAAAGCACCGCTCTTATTTCCAGAATAAACAAGTGCAACAGCTTTTACTGCTCTGTTGAATTGAGAGAAAGTGCTTGGTGTGTCAAAACCATCAAAACCTGCAAGTGGAAATGAAAAACTACTTCCAGCAGAACTAAGATCATTAAGTGCTTCATCTAAAATTGCTGCAGCTTGAGATAAAACATCACTTTCACCAAGAATAGGTCCTGGATTTGATGGATCACTCACATTTACTCTTGCGGAACCATAAGACTTGATTAACATTATTAACTGATGTGCAATAACTGTTTTCGCAAAGCCTCTATATCCAGCTGCATCCTGAAGACCTACAGAAGTTGTGTTATCTAATGCTTCTAATAATATATTTGCATTTTTGATAGTTCGATATTTAGATGCCCAAACACTTGTCGAATAAAATGAGTTATTATCGAGAGAAGCTCCATTTGCACCTAAGAGATCTCCTGTATTCCGAGGATCAGCATCAAATTTATATAATTCTCGAGCCATCGTACCTGTATGTGTTGTTTGTCCTGCAACACCACCTCTCATTCCAGATTCAACACCAACAACTAGGTTGTTAAGTTGATTTACTGAAGCGTCCGTTAGCACACCTTCTAAACTTGGTCTATTAGGGTCAAATTCTTCATCAAATGTACATGATAAAGTAAATGTTAATATTGTCATTATGAAAATGACAATAGTGTTTCTATATGTGAATTTAAAATTTTTCATGTTTTAAATATTAAAAGTTTACGTTTAAACTGAATAAATACTGCCTTGAATTTGGATAGGGTGTAACTTCAATACCACTCGATAACCCAGAACCACCGTTAACGGAGGTTTCAGGATCATAACTTGAATAATCGGTTATTGTAAGTAGATTTCTACCTGTTAATCCTAATCTTACATTTGATATATCTTCAGATAACCATGTAAAAGTATTTTTTGGAAGTGTATAATATATTGCTGCTTCTCTTAGCCTCATGTATGCTGCAGGTTCGATAAAACGCTCAGGAACAAATCCCAAAGAAGCTCTAGTCTGTCCTTCTGGTGTATCAAGATCAGCAGTTATTCCTCCAAGGTCAGTAAGTAGTTTAGATAAATTAATATTCTCACCACCTTCTTTCCAATGAATCAAAAATCCAATTTCTAAATTTTGGGAAATAGTAAAGTTATTATTAAATGAAACTTGGAAATCTGGTTCTACATTACCAATCTGTGTAGGTACGCCATTAATATTTCCGGCTAATTGAGTTACAGGCTGTCCCTCTTGAATATAAAAGGTTCCTAAACCAAGACCAAAACCAGCACCTGGTTGAGGGAAAGCAGGCACTTCTAACCTAGTAACCTCTGATCTATTTAACCAAAATTGAATTCCACTATTCCAGCTAAATCTATCATTATCAAATGCATCTATATTTATTCCAACTTCAACACCTCTGTTTTCAAGATCAGCAAGGTTTGTAGTCTCTCTAGAAAAACCACTTGAAGTAGGTAAAGATCTACTTAAAATCAAGTCCTTAACATTTCTATTATAATAAGAAAGCTCTAATCCAATCTTTTGAATGAACCTCAAATCTAAACCAACTTCTAACTCTTGTGAAGTTTCAGGCTCAATGTTCGCATCACCTCTTAATGAAGCAATAGTTGATCCTCCTACACCACCAATAGCAACTGAATTCAAACTTGTAAATATTGAACCAAATGAAGCTGATGAACCAGTTTCACCATAAGCTGCTCTAAGTTTAATTTGATCTATTGCCCCTGTGTTCATATCACCAAAATTGTGAATGTTAACAGCTAAGGATGCTTTTGGAAATCCATAAAATTTATTAGGGTCTCCATTTAATGAAGATTTGTCAGCCCTATATCCAACGGTTGCTATAAATTGATCTTTATAATTACCTTCTATCTGACCAAAATAACCAAATTCTTCAATCTCTGATTGAGTTTGACTTATTGCCTGTGCAGAGCCCTGACCTAGAGTAGTTTGCCCCGGAATCAATTGCGTTGCTTGATTAAAAACCACATCTGCATCTCTTTTTAAATAAGAAACACCTCCTTGTGTTGTTAATGCTAGTGCTCCGTCAAGTGCATCCCTATTCCAAACACCAAGACCCAAAAGATTATAATTTTTAAAATTATTTTTTCCCACACCAATGAAACCATTATCTCCTCCGTTTTGTGCTTGGTGAATCTCTGGGACATAAATGTAAGTTTCATTTGCTAAGAAATCTAAACCTCCGCTCCAAATCATTCTTAATTGATCTTTTCCACTGTCAATTATTTTTGTGGTTAATTTTAAGCTTTGAATCAGCCTGTTATTGTCATCATCATTTCTTGCCTTATCTCTTACAAATAGTGGATTACCCGCGTAATTGGGGTTGTTTGGGTAGTTTCCTGATGTGTCAGGATACAAATTAATCCATGGTCTTGTAAAGGCTAAAGTATAACCATAACTTAGACCACCTTCATTTTCATTACCTGTAAAACTTCTTCTTGACTGTCCTTGAATAAAGTTAGATGATGATGATAATTCAAATGTGTTTGAAATTTTGTGATCAATGTTTGCTCTTATTGAGAATCTATCGAATCCAGTATATTTTATAATACCCTCCTCATCTCTGTAAGATGCACCAACATAAAATTGGGTTTTGTCATTCCCCCCAGAAATACTCAACTTAGAGTCAGAAATAATACCTTTATTACCATATACCTCATCCTCATAATCAATAAGACCAAAAGTATTTATGGCATTGTTGTATTTAGTTACTTCAGAAGCTCCAAAAGCTGCTTCAACACTCGATGCAGTCCAATCTCTCATGCCTAATCTATTTGACATTTCAGCGAATCCAATGTTTTGTGTCAGACTAACTTTTGTTTCTCCAGCTTTACCTTTTTTAGTTGTTATAATAATAACACCTGCATTTGCTCTTGTTCCATATATTGCGGCAGCAGAAGCACCTTTAAGGACTTCTATATTTTCAATATCATTTGGGTCAAGATCTGCAATTCTATTTGGAGCATTTTCTTCACTCCCTCTATTTGCACCAGAAGCAAATCTGAGCCCAGAGGGAATTTCATTATTATTAAGGTAAACACCGTCTAAAATAAATAAGGGTTGGTTGTTTCCATTAATCGAAGATATACCTCTTAATCTTAATGCAAAACCCCCTCCAGGTGCACCTGAAGATGATGTAATATTAACACCAGGAATTTTTCCATAGAGTGCTCCATCAACAGTTCCCTGATTGGTTTTTCCTACTAATTCCTCATTCGATACAGTAGCAACAGCATTGGCAAGATTTCTTCTTTTGACACTAGTACCGAGTCCTGTAATGACAACTTCATCTAAAATTGTATCTTCAGTATTCATTACAATTGACATTTGATCACTCGATGCTGGTACTGTAATAGTTTCAAATCCGATGAAGGAAAAAGTTAGTATATCTCCAGTATTAGCATCGATAGAAAAGTTTCCATCGAAGTCAGATGTGGTTCCATTATCACTACCCTCTACAACAATTGTAACCCCTGGAATCGGATTTGAGTCCTCATCTTGGACAGTTCCAGATATTTGTTGTGAAAAAGTATAACCACTAAATAACATACAAAAGCTAAGCAATAAGTATGTAATATTTTGTTTTATGTTTCTCATTTTTAAATTTTTAGGATTCGCAAGATACTAAGTTTCTTTTTTATATCAAATACGAGTAAGTTTAACAATATTTATTGAAATGATGTTTCACCTTGATTTAGATTATACACAAAATTATTTGAGTATAAATATATTAATTATCCTTATTAAGACTAAATATAAATAACTATTTTTGCTTCATAAAAACAATACAAAAAAACGTAACCAATGAAAATAATTCCTAAAATAATTTTAGCTCTTGTAATGATATCAACTAATGCCCAAAAAAAACAGAAACAAGATGCTCAAGCCATAAAAAAAATGTGTGGATGTTTTGAGGTCAACTATAATTTTGCTGAGACATTTAACTATTCAAATGATGAGGAATATCAGCCCTCAAAAACAAAAGTAATGAGTGGTTTAGAGTGGGCCGGTTTGGTTCTTGATGAAAATAATTCAATATCGATTCAGCATATTTTACAGGTTGGTGATCCATCAAATCCAATGGTTGTTAAACACTGGAGACAGGACTGGATTTATGAAAATACTGACTTCTACATGTATAATTCGAATAACAAATGGGATTTCCAAAAAAAGAATCAAAAAGAGGTTAAAGGACAATGGTCACAAAAAGTATATCAAGTAGATGACAGCCCTAGATATGAAGGATCTGGATCTTGGGTTCATGTTGATGGAAAAAGTTATTGGGAAAATAAAACTTCAGCACCATTACCAAGGCGAGAATATACGATTCGAAGTGATTATAATCTAACAATGCGAGGTAATCGAATTGAAATAAAAGATTATGGTTGGTTACATGATCAAGATAATGACAAAGTAATCCGTGAAGAGGGCAAGGAAGATATTATTATTGCAAAAGAAAAAGGTCTTAATGCTTATGTGAGAGTTGATGATAGCCGATGTTCAGTTGCCTCAAATTGGTGGAAAGACAATACAAGAAAATGGTCAATAGTTAGAGCGAAATGGAATGAAATATATCTAAGAAACAAAGACCTTTCTTTGGAGACAAAGGTAAATAACAAAGTATTGTATAAGTACCTCTTCGACGATTCGATAAAAGAGAAAAAGCAAATTTATCCCTTGATAGAATCTTTTGTAAAATAATTTGAGGATGAAATCAATCTTAAATATTCTATTAATTATTCTTTCAAGTTCGTCGTTAATTTTAGCCCAAGAAAATATTTTTTTAAAAAGGAGTTATTGGAAATCCAATCCATCTATCGAAAATGTTAAGAAATTTATTTCTGAAGGAAATGATCCTAGTGAATTAAATAGATATGCGTTTGACTCAGTGGTATATGCCCTTTTGGAAAAAACAAATGATGATACAATAAATTATTTATTGACACTTGAAGGTAATGGTATTGAGAAAAAAACTCATGATAGTCGAACTTATATTTTTTGGGCTGCATATAAAGGAAATATCGAGATAATGAAACGCTTGATAGAAAAGGGTGCAAAAATAAATTTAAGAGACAGTCATGGAAATACCCCCGTAACATTTGCAGCCGCTACAGGACAAAAAAATACAGAGGTATATGAATTATTTGAAAAATATGGAGTAATTCTTGGTGATGAAGTAAATAAAAATGGCGTTAATTCTTTATTACTTATCGCCCCTTATTTAAAAACAGAAAATGAGCTTAATTATTTTATTTCTAAAGGTTTTGATATCAAATCCAGAGACCCTAAAGGAAACAACATTTTTAACTATGCCGTTAAATCGGGCAATATTTCTTTTTTGAAGCTACTACTCAAAAAAGGAATAAGTCCAAATATTATTAATATTGAAGGTGGAAATGCAGTTTTATATGCTAGTAAAGGCTTACGAAATTTTCAAAATCCAATAGAAACATATAAATTTCTAAAAAGTCTGGGAATAGCTATCAATGTTACAGATGATAATGGACAAAATCCTCTACATACTATTGCAAAAAAGAATAATGATCTAGATATTTTTTCATTTTTCATGAAAGAAGGAGTAGATATAAATTTACAAGATAACGAAGGAGTATCTCCATTTATGAATGCTGCAAACAGCAACGAGCTTAGAGTCGTACAATTTTTAATTGATCATATAAAAAATGTAAATACTAAAAATAAAAATGGCCAATCAGCATTATCTATGGCAGTTAGTAATAATTCATCCAAGGTTATTGATTTTTTATTAACTAAAGGGTGTGATATCCATTTAAAAGATACAAAAGGAAATACTTTAGCTTTTTATCTAGTAAATACATTTGAAAAAAGTGATGAAAAAAGTTTTGAAAAGAAATTAAAAATTTTAATAAATAGAGGTTTATCAATGAATCAAAATCAAAGCGATGGAAATTCTTTATTACATATTGCAGCTAAAAAAAACAATTTAGAATTATTAAGACGCTTATCACAATTTGGGATAGACATTAACGCGCTAAACAATAGTGGTTATACAGTCCTTCATTTAGCTTCAATGATGGCCAAAGATGAGTCTATTATTAAATATTTATTGAATGAAGGTGCCGATAAAAACATAAAGACAGAGTTCGATGAAACAGCATTTACTCTGGCACAAGAAAATGAACTTTTAAAGAATAAAAATATAGAATATCTAAAATGAAAGTTATGAAATTAAAAATTCGTTACTCTTTTCTATTTACAATATTATTTTTTGCCCTAACATCTTTTAATAAAAATCCAGAAAATATCGATTTAAAATGCTTGATCCAAATGATTAATTATAATGGAGAAGGTGCCTATGTTGTTGTTTCTTTAATAAATCCTAAAGGAGACTACGAAAAGACTCTTTATGTACATGGAAAAGATAAAGAATGGTTTAGTGAAATTTATGAATGGTGGAAATTTTATGGCAAAAAGAGACCTAATATTGATGGAATTTCTGGAGCAACTATTAGTGGGGGTGAGCGAACTGTTAGTATTATAAAAATTAGTGATGAAAAAATAAATTCAGGTTACAGTATAAGATTTGAAACAGCGGTTGAAGATCAAGAATATTTCACGGATGATGTGCAGTTTGAACTAACATCACAAAATTTATCCAGTCAGAAAGATGGAAAAGGATTTATTAGGTATGTACGCACAATTACTCGTTAAAAAATATTCATAACCCGTGGAGGATAATCTCGATGATGAGTTTGAGCATTTAATAATTAGTTATATCCTTAATTTGCTAACAAATGATGAATTAAAAAAGTTTTCGGAGAAATTAAAAAAGTCAAAAAACGCAACCCTTTTTAAGGCTTAAATCAAGGTAAATTATTTTTCAATCTTCTCAATGAATATACCTGATGCTAAATCAATAATTAAAGAAATAAAATCTAGAATAAATAGAAAAGATACTTCTTG
>PYIJ01281150.1_pt1 | contig 13042 bp, 13 predicted proteins | sample 3578051 | NCBI WGS metagenome assembly PYIJ01 (sample SAMN08408021, study PRJNA431606) | Marine metagenome isolate SA_KN192-05_S13_5m, whole genome shotgun... | biome: marine; feature: oceanic pelagic zone; material: water; isolation source: surface water sample, 0.2-0.8 um fraction ... | reverse complement strand
GTTAAGAATAGCTGAAGTTCTAATAGATTTTATCGAATCTGTAAGCGGAGAAGAAAAAATATTTCTTTACGGGCATGACTGGGGAGCGCCAATTACTTATGGTATTGCACAATTGAGACCAGACTTGATCAATAAATTTTCTAGCGCTTCTGTACCACACGGCATAAGTGTACAGACTGCCTTTCTTACTAATGGTGATCAACAAAGAATGTCTTGGTATATGTTCTTTTTCCAATTACCCATTGCTGATATTTCAGTGCCATTGAATGATTACGAATTTATCCATCGATTATGGAGAGAGTGGTCACCTGATCTTAAGAAATACAAAGATTATTCAGATAGAGTTGTATCTGTATTGGACAAGCCAAATGTACTTTCTAAAGCATTGGCCTACTATAGATCAACTTTTCAGGAAACACTTCAGTTGGAGAGAATTAATGCTAAAGCATTAGAACTTCTGTCAACAAAAATCCAACCTCCTTGCATGTATTTTCATGGAAGAAATGATGGATGTATTGATTATCAGCTTGCTGATGGAATGGAAGAGTATTTTGAAAACCTAGAAATAAAAATTATGGAGGATTGTGGACACTTCCTTCACATTGAGAAACCTGACGAATTTAATACTGCGTTGTTAAATTTTTTTACTGATTCCTAAATCGTTTTCCCAATCAACAAATAATGAATTCAGTTGATAATCTCTTCTTAGATTTGTTTCTCTAGAGAAGAGATTCCAAAGTGAGTTAGTTTTATTGAGAAGTTGATGCAACTTTTCAAGGTTTGATTTCTTACTTAAATATTTACTAATATTGTCTGTATCGGGATTTAAAGAATTTTTTGTCTGATCTGCATTAAATCTAATAGTGTCAGACAGTATTAAGGACATCCATTCAAGTTTAATGTTCAATGAGCTTTCGTCTTTAGTCCACTGCTCTGATAGAGAAATCATGTCTTTTCCTTCTTTAATTACTCCTGAGATTTCTGCTATAAAATCTTTTCTAATTTTTAAAAATCCATTATCTAAAAATACCTTCGCTGCAAGGGGCAAGTTATTGTTTAGACTGAGAGCGTGTGCAGCATCTTCTTTGGGATAGTCTGATAACCATTCTATTGATTCTTCATGTTCTGGTGGGCTGATTTTTATATCAAAGCTTCTACTTTGTATAGTTTGAGGAATCTGATTTAAGAAACTTGTAGTTAAAAAGAAAAATGTATTATTAGGCGGTTCTTCTAAGATCTTTAGGACCGCATTCAATCCGTCTATCGAAATCTTTTCAAGATTTGGGAGAAAGGCAACTTTATTTTTTCCTAAAAATGAAGACTCATATAATTTATTTCGCAGTTCATGAATTTGCGAAATACCGATTAATTTCTTATCTGGGAGAACTTGTAATTCATAAAAATCTGGATGGTTCTCTAGAGTAGAAAACTTACAACTATTACAAGAATTACAAATATTAATTTCAACATCATTACATAAGGTCATCGAAGATAAATATCTGACTAATAAATCTTTGCCAATACCTTTTCTACCAGAAACTAAAAAAGCATGGTGCATGTCAACTTTTTTAATTGAGCGAGTATGTTTTTCTAGCCAAAAAGGAAGTTGATTACTCATCTAAAAATTTAGTAATAATGTTAAGTACTTGTTCTTTTACTCCATCAAAATCATTAGAAGAATTAACAATCTTGAATCTCTCTTTTTCTCTTTTGGCGCGTTCTAGATAAGCTTTTCTAATTCTAGTATGAAAATCAACTGGCTCACTTTCAAATCTATCAAAAGCAGATCTTTGTGCTGCCCTTTGTAAGGCAACATCTGGTGGCAGATCATAGAGAATAGTTAAATCGGGTTTAGGCAAATTCAAGATATTAGCCAACTTATCTATGGTTGATGTTTCTATTTTTCTTCCACCTCCTTGATAAGCATAGGTAGAGTCAAGATACCTGTCAGAGAGGACCCAAACTCCACTTTCTAAATTTGGTAATATTAAATTATCTACGTGATCTTTTCTGTCAGCCATCATGAGTAGAAGCTCTACTTCAGAAGTTATATTAGAGTTTTTATTTAATAACAAAGATCGGAGTTCGGTTCCTAATGGACCACCTCCTGGCTCTTTAGTAGTTATATAACTTATAGAATACTTATCTAAAATTTTTTTAATATCGCTGAGGCTGGTAGATTTTCCCGAGCCTTCTATACCTTCAAGAGTTATAAATTTACCTGTCATTTATTTGATACTTTAAAACAGCTTTATTATGTTCCGGTAATGTTTTTGAAAACTTATGATATCCATTACCCATAGAGACGAAATAAAGATAGTCAGTTAAAAGAGGATTCAATGCAGCTTCCAATGAATCATAGCTAACAATTGAAATTGGTCCAGGAGGCAATCCTCGATAACGGTATGTATTATAAGGATTGTCCACTTGTAGATTTCTTCTTGTTAAATCACCATCAAATTTATCCCCTAATGCATATATTACCGTCGGATCAGATTGTAATTTCATATTTTTATTAAGCCTATTCACAAAGACTCCTGCAATTTTTCTTTTTTCTAAACCTTCTTTTTCAATTATGGATGCCAATGTAAGTGCTTGATTCAAGTCTTGGTAAGGAAGATCAGGATTTCTGTCAATCCACAATTGATTGGATATTTTCTTCCATTTTTTATGAGACTTTAATAAGACAGAAGAGAATGTTTCCCCTTTTAAATAATAGAAAGTATCAGGATAAAATATTCCCTCTTGAATATTAATACCCAATTTTTTTAATACCGTTTCTGGATCATTGGCCAAATCATTTTCTAATCCTTGGGAGTTACCTAATTGAAGAATATTTGAAATTGTAGATCCGGGTAATAGGGTTAATTTTCTGTAAAAGAAATCCCCTTCTACTAGCTTAGTTACTACAGAATCAATGGATTGAGAGGATTCAAATTTGTATTCTCCAGCTTTGAATGCCTGGTCGCTAGAAATTATCCTTGAATAGAATTTGAAGAGTGACGAATTAAAGATTATTTCATTTTTAGATAAGTTATTAGAAATGAAAGAGGTACTTGAACCATTTGGTATATCTAGGATGATCGGTCTTTTAATTTCAACTTTGTAATGAACAGCGGAAAAAAATATTACTAAGACAGAAATTATGAGGAATATGGAAACTTTAAAAATATGCACTTAATCTAATTCTTTAAAAATTAGAGTAGCATTTGTACCTCCAAATCCAAATGAATTTGATAATGAATGTGTGACCATTTTTTGAGTCGCTTGGTGGGCTGAATAATTTAGATCACAACCTATATCAGGATTATCTAAATTAATAGTTGGCGGGCAGATGTTATTGTTAATACTGAGTATTGAAAAGATTGCCTCTATTGCTCCAGCAGCTCCCAACAGATGTCCTGTCATTGATTTGGTAGAACTAACAACAAGATCATCAGTAGAGTCATTAAAAATAGTTTTTATAGCTTCGGTTTCAGCAATATCACCTGCGGGTGTTGAAGTTCCATGTGCATTCACATAATCAATCTCAGATGAATCTATTTGCGCATCGAAGATTGCATTTTTCATAGATAGTGCTGCTCCAGCTCCTCCTTCTGGAGGAGAGGTAATGTGGTGAGCGTCGGCGCTCATACCAAATCCAATTATCTCAGCGTAAATCTTAGCGCCTCTTGCTTTGGCGTGTTCGTACTCCTCTAATAGAAGGCAACCAGCACCCTCTCCAAGAACAAATCCATCTCTATCTTTATCCCAAGGCCTGCTTGCACCATGAGGATTCTCATTATTAGTGGATAGTGCTTTAGCTGCATTGAAGCCAGCTAACCCAAGCGGTGTAGTAGCCATTTCAGCACCTCCAGTAAGGATTAAATCTGCATCTCCATGAGCAATGCTTCTGAAAGAATAACCAATTGAATGACTTGCGCTTGAACATGCGCTTGCTATAGAAATATTTGGACCTTTTAATCCATACTTTAAGGATGCATAGCCAGAAACCATATTTGCTATTGCTCCTGGAACAAAAAAAGGCGAGATTTTTTTTGGGCCGGTCTCTGAAAGTTTAATTTTATTTTCTTCAATCGTTCCGAGACCACCGATACCAGATCCAATAGAGACTCCAAATCTATTTAAATCTGTATTTTCAAGATCAATTTGAGAATCTTCTAAACATTCTTTGGAGGCTATAAGACCATATTGTATAAATGTATCAGTTCTTCTTACTTCTTTTTTATCAAGTATTGCTTCGATATCAATCTCAACTGTTGCTGCAAATTTAGTTTCAAAGTCTGCAACATCAAAAGCAGTTATTGGCTTAACACCAGACTGTCCTTGAATTATGTTGTTCCAGGATGAATTGACGTCATTTCCTACTGGCGAGACTAGACCTAGACCAGTAACTACTACTCTTCTATTTGTCATGGAAGCCTATCGGCTAGAATTACGAATTACTATTTATATAGTCAACAGCGTTTTTTACAGTCTGAATACCTTCAGCCTCTTCATCAGGAATTTCTATTTCAAATTCTTCTTCAAAAGCCATAACTAGTTCAACTGTATCAAGTGAATCTGCACCTAGATCATCAATGAAGGAGGCTTCTAATTTAACCTCTTCAGCAGAAACACCAAGCTGTTCGCAAACGATTTTTTGGACTCTATCTTCAACGCTCATATTATATCTCCCACCTAAAACGCAATAGTTAGTTTCAAGAGTTGCGCATTATACTAATTTTCTAAATTTTTTCTTTACTAAACTTCATTTAATAGAAATAAAGTCAAATTTTACATATATAGGCCACCATTAATATGTATGGTTTGTCCAGTAATATATGAAGCTTGTTCAGAGCATAAGAAGCTTACTAAATTAGCAACTTCTTCGGGCTCACCAAATCTTCCTAGAGGTATCTCTTTAATTAAATAATCTGCATTAACTCCATCATTGTTTTGAGTCATGTCGGTTGATATAAAACCAGGGGCAACTGCATTGATTGTTATGTCTCTTTTTCCTACTTCTTTAGCTAAAGATTTAGTGAAAGCCTCTACCCCTGCTTTAGCTGCTGCATAATTAGATTGACCTCTATTACCAATTGAAGCTGAGGCAGAGGAGATGTTTATGATCCTGCCCCATTTAGATTTGAGCATCATTTTTAATGATCTCTTACAAAGTTGAAAAGTACCATTGAGATGAACATTCATGATATCTGACCACTCATCATCGGACATCCTTAAAACAATGTTGTCTCTAGTGATACCTGCATTATTAATTAACAAGGAAATTATTTCTCCGTCTTCTTCTAGTTTCTGCCAAAACTGATCTATGGAGTCAACGTTATTGAGATCTAAAACCCGTCCATTTATACCTATTTTAGTTAATTCAGCAGCTCCAGCTTCTGTTGTAGCTGTACCAATTACAGAATACCCTTTTTCTAAGAATTCGAGAGCAATTGCATTTCCTATTCCTCTTGATGCTCCTGTAATCAAAGCTGTCTTCATATTAATTTTCCTTTATAGAAGTTAAAGTTTCATAGTCATCAAGAGAATGAAGCTTTGTATTCGTAAATTGTTTTTTAATTAAACCGGTTAGAACCTTAGAAGGTCCACATTCATAAAAATGAGTAATATTGTTGTTATTAAAATAATTCATTATTTCAGCCCATCTTACAGGACTGTAGAGCTGCGAAATAAGATTCTCTTTAATTATTGCTACGTCACTTGTATGTGTAACTGAAAAGTTTTGAATTACCTTAGTTTGAGGTTCTGCAAACTCAACTTTGTTTAAATCTTCTGCAAATTTAATCGAAGCAGGTGTCATTAATTTACAGTGAGAAGGAACACTCATAGCCAAAGGTATGGCTCTTTTAGCCCCGTTTTCCTTACATAGTATTATTGCTTTATCGACACCAGTTTTGGTACCCGATATCACGATTTGATTTTCAGAATTCAAATTAGCCATGCTGACTAAGTCTCCTTCATCTGTTATTTTGTTGCAAATTTCTAGGAGACCATCATAGTTAAGTCCGATTACAGCAGCTATACCTCCTTCTCCTTCTTTCACAGCTTCTTGCATATATTTAGCTCTCAGAGAAACAAGTTTAAGCGCATCTTCAAATTTGATAGATTCAGCAGCTACATATGCAGAGTACTCTCCTAATGAATGTCCTGCCATTAGATCAACTGACTTAGGATTGATATCAGCCACTTTCCAAATTGCGTAATTTGATGTCAGGAGAAGCGGTTGCGTTATTTGAGTTGCAGATAGATCTTCTGCAGAGCCTTCTTGTATTAGTTGCTTAAAATCTATCCCTAAAACTTCTTTAGAAATATCAAAAACCGTATTGAAGATTTCAGAATTTTTAAAATGCTCAACGAGCATTCCAGGGGATTGAGAGCCTTGCCCAGGAAAAGCAAAACCTACTAATTTATTCAAGGTTTTATTCCTCTAGAGCTTCTTCTTTTTGTTTGATTTCAACTACTTTTTTACCTCTGTAGAATCCATCGGCTGTCATTTGATGTCTTAAATGCCTCTCTCCAGTAACAGGGTCATTAGAAAGAGTTGGATTTGAAAGAGATTGATGCGCTCTTTTTTGTAGCTTTTTTGATTTAGATTTCTTACTTTTTTGTACTGCCATAATGTGCTCCGGCGCGGATTTTAAATTAACTATTCGATCAAGTCTCTAATTTTTTTAAAAGGAAGGTTTTTTTCTTTACCTCGTGAGATTTCCCCTTCTAGACAATTTTCACTACATTTGACTATATCTGGATAAATAATCGCTAACTCTTCCTCTATAAAGCGATGCAAATCAAAATATTCAAGATCCTGATAATGGGTTTGGTCTTGTTCAGAGGAATCATGATGCATTTCAGTTAAATCTTTGATTGTCACATTTATATTGTTTGATACTTCTACTTCGGTATCTTTTAGACAGTTTTGACAAGTATCATTGAAATGACCTTTCATGTGACCTGCGCAACGATACAGATCTTTGGATATTTTTTGTATTTCTGCCTCAACTAAAAGATCTTTTTGCAGCTTTCCTATGTTAGGCACATCTACTGTCTCTAGCTTTATAGAAAAATTTATAGGAAAAGAGCCTTCGTTTAAATTTAAAATTTTCATGACATAATTTTTGAGAATAAATCAGGAACATCTGAAGAGCATTCGATATCTAAGTTTTTAAAGCTAATGGAGGTAGCGTGAAGAAGCATTCTATTTAAACCCAATTTATTTGCTTCTTTATTTAGCAGTTTATCTCCATATTTCCTATCTCCAACAACAGGAAATCCTTTGAATTGGGCATGTGCTCGAATTTGATGCATTCTTCCAGTAATTATCTTTGCTTTTAGGTGCGAGAATTCTTCATTAGTCTTAACTAGATTGAACTCAGTTAAAGATTTCTTACCTTTACTCTCTACAAAAGCTTCTTTTTCTCCTGACTCAGATCTTTTTTTGGATAATGGTGCATCAACAACAGTCAAACCTGCAGGCCATTTCCCAAAAACAACAAGATCATAGATTTTATCCACATTTTTACTTCTTATTTCTTCATGAAGCTTTCTTAGAAAAGATTTCCTAAGTGCAATAACCAGACAGCCAGATGTATCTCTATCTATTCTATGCGCCAAATGAGCATCTCTATATTTGGGATCTATTTCTCTAATTATTTCTATAACACCGGATGAGATCCCACTTCCTCCGTGAGAAGCAATTCCTGTTGGTTTATTAATTATCAGAAAATCTTTTTCCTTGCGTATTATTGATAGTGCAATCTTGTCTTTATCTTTTGAAGATGAATAAACAGCTCCCTTAGAAGAAACTCGATAAGGAGGTATCCTTACAATATCCCCTTTTTTTAACTTTAAACTGGGTTTTGATCTTGATTTGTTTACCCTCACCTCTCCTTTTCTAATTATTGAGTAAATTCTTGCTCTTGGAAGGCCTTTCATCTTTGAAATAAGACAATTATCAAGTCTCACGCCTTCATAATCTGAGGTGATTTCAAATAAGGAAACAGGGTGGTGAATATCGTCCATTTTAAACAAAGCTTTAATCTAGCTACTTTATAGGCTATTATACGCCTGTGTTTGCGCATTTTAATGAGTTAATTGTAAGGCGCATAAAGAATTAGAATTTAAATTTAAGAAGCAGAGAGGCTAAAGCTCTCAAGAACAAGCGCTACGTAGGCGTGGCATATTAAAGTAATCCGCCTACACTATTTATTATATTTCGGCTTTTGCTATCTGCTTCCCTATACGGGGAAAAACATGAAAAGAATGCTTATTAATGCAACTCAACCTGAAGAGTTGCGTGTGGCTTTGGTGGACGGACAGAGTATCTATGACTTTGATATTGAACAAGTAGGTCAAGAAAGAAAGAAATCTAATATTTATAAGGCAAGAGTATCTAGAATAGAACAAAGTCTTGGGGCTGCATTTGTAGACTTCGGCTCAGAAAGGCATGGTTTCTTACCAGTTAAGGAGCTAAATCCTGGACTCTATAAGGGCAAAGATGCTAAGACCCCAATTAATGAAGTATTGACGCAAGGTCAAGAAATTATCGTACAAGTTGAAAAGGAAGAAAGAGGAAATAAAGGTGCAGCATTAAGCACTTTTATCTCACTTCCTGGACATTATCTTGTTTTAATGCCAAATAGTCCTGAGGCTGGAGGTATATCAAAAAGTATTGAAGGTAAGGCTAGAGATGAAATAAGAGAAAAGCTTAAACAACTGAATATACCAAAAGAAATGGGTCTTATTGTTCGAACTGCTGGAGATGGAGTTTCTCTAGAGGAATTAAAATGGGATTTGGATTATTTGCTCAATTTATGGGATGCAATTTTAGAAGCTAATCAATTGAGAAAAGCTCCTTTTTTGATTTTTAGAGAAAACGATCTCATTTCAAGGTCTCTGAGAGATTTCTTGAGAGACGATATTACAGAGGTTTTGGTCGATACAGATGAGGCCTTTGAAAAGGCACATGATTTTACTTCTAAATTAATGCCTGATTTTGAAGAAAAAATTAAAAAGTACGATGAAGCAATACCTTTATTCACTCGTTATCAAATAGAAAGCCAAATAGAAACTGCATATCAAAGAGAGGTGTCACTGCATAGTGGTGGGTCAATTGTGATAGATCAAACAGAGGCTTTAGTTGCTATAGACATCAATTCAGCAAAAGCAACTGGAGGCAGCGATATTGAAGAAACTGCCTTAAATACAAATTTAGAATCTGCCGTAGAAATAGGTAAACAATTGAGATTAAGAGACATAGGCGGTCTCGTAGTAATAGACTTTATAGACATGCTTTCTTTGAAAAACAAAAGAGCAGTAGAAGATAAACTATGGTCTGCCCTTTCCATTGATAGAGCTAAAGTCCAGGTCGGAAGAATATCTAGATTTGGTCTTATGGAAATGTCTAGACAACGATTAAGACCTTCGTTGCAAGAAAGGTGGACTCAAGATGTTGCTAGTCTCTCTACAGCTGTCCTTAGACTTATTGAAGAAGAAGCCAGTAAAAAGAAAAGCGGCGAAGTAAGGGCAATTGTATCCTCTGACATGTCTACATTTTTACTCAATGAAAGAAGAGCAAGAGTAAATGAGATTGAAGAAAGAACTAGTGTAAGAGTTATTGTTGTGTCTGATCCCACAAGATCTGATAACAGATTTGAGGTCACTCGACTAAGGTCTGATGATAAAAAAAATAAAGATCATGCAAGCTATGATATACAAAGTGAAATAGAATCTAACGGAAGCGTTTCCAATGACTACAAGAAACCTAAACTTGAAAAACCTGCTGTTAGTTTAACTCCACCCAAGAAGCCAAAGAAAAAAGGTGAAGGTATATTCAAAAAATTCTTAAAATTATTTAACAGTTCTGAGGATGACAAATCAAAAAATAAACAAAAAAGAAGAAATACAAGAAATAGAAAGAGACCAGAAAATAGAAACAGAAAACCTCAACAAAGAAACGTTTCAAGGAATAATAATAAACCCAAGAATGACAGGACTTCTGAGAAGAAAAAACCTTCAAATAATAAATCAAAGACAAATACTGAAAAGAGAGATCACAGTAGGCCTGACAAAAAAGCAGACAATCGTAAAAAACAAAACGATCAAACTAAAACTAATGAAGTAAAGAAAACAGCGCCAAAGAAGAATGTGCAAAAGAAGATAAAAGAAGAAAAATCTTCCAAACCACCAAAGAAAGAAGAACAACTAAAGACTGAATCTGAAAAACCAGAAATTAAAGAACCTAAAAAAGTTCAGCAAAATAAAAAAGAACTGTCAGAGACAAAAGATAACAAAGTAACATCTAACGAGTCGCCTAAAGAAAACAAAGAAAAGGAGGCTACTAAATTAGCCAAGGAATCAGATAAGGCAGCTACTAAAGAATCACCTAAGGAAGAAATAATTAAAGAAGAGAAGAAAGCTAAAGACTGGGGAAGAGCTTCTAATGACCCTAGAAATAAGGGTTAATTTTTTAATTTATTCAGATAACTCTCAATTAACTGTCCGGAAATGGATATATTTCCAGTAGGAACTTGAGGCAGATCTTCAAAGTGAAACCAATCAGCATGATCTATTTCAACGCCATCAGGTTGTATTTCTCCTTCTGAATATTCAGCATGATAACCAAGCATAAGTTGACTTGGGAAGGGCCATGATTGGCTACCAAAATATTCTATATTTTGAACTTTAACTTTAACTTCTTCGTATATTTCTCTATGAATTGCAGCTTCAGCAGATTCACCAGCTTCTATAAAACCAGCAAGCGTACTGTAAAAAGTTCCAGGAAAATTCTTATTATGAGCAAGTAACATCTCTTCTCCTTTCGTTACTAAAACGATGATACAAGGAGAAATTTTTGGATAAATGAAGAGATTATTACATTCACAAAACATAGCTCTTTCTGTCTCATGACTATTCATAGGAGAGCCACATACACCACAGAACTGATTATTTCTTTTCCAGTCACTTAATTGGAGTGATCTAGAACAGACTGTAAATAGTGCATCCGGCATTCTACCCAACAAACCTCTCAGTGGAGTTAGCATTGTTTCCTCCGATAAGATACTTTCAGAATTCAATACATTGAGAAAACAAGGCTTGTCATTTAAGTATCCGATGAATTGCTTGTCTACGAATGTCATTTCAGACCATTGCAAATCTTCATCTTCAAATAAAAGAATTTCGGAAGCCTTTGAGGTTAAAAACTCTTGATTTTTTAGAATTATCGAGATGCCTGAATCAGAAGAAGTATTGATATTTTCAGGAGTAAATAATAAATTATTGTTTACGGGTATCATTTTTAAAGTTTAAGCTATTAAACAATAGTTTAAAATAGATTATTAAATTGAGGTAAGTATGGAAACGATAGTAATGGACCAAGGAATGTTGGTTTCTGGAATAATATTAGCTGCAAGTTTTATTTTAATTTTTACTGAAACACTGCATGGATTCCATAGGGTAAAAGTTGCTATGGCGGGTGCAGCCGTAATGCTTGTTGTTGGTCAGTCTTATGGATTTTATTCCCCAGAAGAAGCTTTTGAAGCAGTAGACTGGAATGTAGTCTTTCTACTAGGTTCAATGATGGCAGTCGTAGCTATCATGATTAACACCGGTGGTTTTGAAGTACTTGCAGCAAACATTGGAAGGATAGCTAAGGGTAGGCAATTCCTACTTCTGGCCCTGCTTGGAACCGCTGTGACAGTTATTTCTCTATTGCTAGACAATGTAACCACAGTAGTAATTTTTGGACCGCTTATAGTATTGATTTGTCAAAAAATGAAAGTTAGTGCTATTCCCTACCTATTAGCTGCTGCCTTACTATCAGATACCGGAGGTGTCGCTACCTTGGTAGGAGATCCACCTAATCTAATGATTGGATCGGCCTTTGATATTGCTTTTATGCCATTTGCCTACAAAATGTTCCCTATAGTGTTTGTAGCATGGATTGCTACCCTATTCTTTATGAAATATTTATTCAAGGAAGAGTTGGCTGTAGTACCTGAAGGCAAATTTGAAGATACTATTCCTTACAAAGATAAGGCTTTATGGAATAAAGCGCTCTCAATACTTGGACTAATGGTCATCCTGTTTGTCATACATAACACCATTCACTGGGAACCCTGGATGGTAGCTGGTACAGGATTAATTCTATTAACTATTCTCGCTAAGGAAATAGAGTTTGAAGATGTAATGAAGAATATGACACATGAAATTCCACTTCTAATGTTTTTTGTTGCTTTATTTATGTTGGTTGGTGGCGTTGAAGGAAGTAAGTTCCTTGAATACCTCGGTCAATATATTGTTCCTTTCTTAATTGATCCAGTTTCAGGTGAAGTTATTCAAGAAAACTTCATGATGACCTGTATAGCATTAATGTGGGTTGCGGCAATCATGTCAGCTGCTATAGACAATATTCCATTCACTGCAGCCATGATACCTATTATTGCCTCACTAGAGACCGTAGGTGTAAATATAGCAGCCTTATGTTGGTGTTTGGCTATAGGTGTGGGAATGGGTGGAAATGGAACGCATATTGGTTCAACGGCAAATGTTTACATTGTCACAGTGTCAGAAAAGCTAGCTAAAACTACTGGCAATCCTGATATGGCAATTACACCTCTGAAATGGGCCAAAAAAGGATTACCAGTTATGATACTTACATTGGTGATTTGCACATTAATAATGTATTTATTCTTTGATTATTACGCACTGCCGCTTCATCCTTAATGAGTCATAACTTTTGTATTGCCCCTATGATGGATAGGACAGATCGCCATTGTAGGTACTTTCATCGTTTACTGACTAAAAAAAGCTTTCTTTATACTGAAATGCTTCATGTGAATGCTGTATTAAAAGGCAATACAGATAAACTTCTTAAATATCATGCGGACGAACACCCTCTAGCCTTGCAACTTGGAGGCAGTGATCCATTAGCTCTTGCTGAAGCAGCAACTTTTGGAGAAGAGTTTGGATATAACGAAGTAAATTTAAATGTAGGTTGTCCGAGTAGTAAGGTTCAGAAAGGAAGGTTTGGAGCCATTCT
>PYIJ01148154.1_pt1 | contig 13043 bp, 13 predicted proteins | sample 3578051 | NCBI WGS metagenome assembly PYIJ01 (sample SAMN08408021, study PRJNA431606) | Marine metagenome isolate SA_KN192-05_S13_5m, whole genome shotgun... | biome: marine; feature: oceanic pelagic zone; material: water; isolation source: surface water sample, 0.2-0.8 um fraction ... | reverse complement strand
TGTTGCAGATGTAATTTTTGTTGATTTTCATGCTGAAGCAACATCAGAAAAGTTAGCTATGGGACATTATTTAGACGGCAGGGTTAGTATGGTAGCTGGCACGCATACCCATATTCCAACATCCGATGCAAGAATATTAAGTAACGGAACAGGTTATATCTCTGATGTTGGTATGAGTGGGGATTATGACTCGATCTTGGGTTTTGATAAACAAAACCCGCTTGAAAAATTTATTTCGGGGATTCCAAGTGGCCGATTTATTCCAGCAAAGGGTGAAGGTACATTGTCTGGTATATTATTTGAAACAAAGAGCGGTGGTCTTATTTCAAATATTTCTCCAATTAAATTTGGAGGAATTTTTGATGATGAATTACCAGATTTTTGAACATTAAATTAACTTATCGAGGGTAGGGTTAGAAAAAGGATATTTTAATGGCAGGACACTCTAAATTTAAAAATATACAATATCGTAAGGGAGCTCAAGATAAGAAAAGAGCAAAAATGTTTTCAAAGCTAGCTAAAGAGATAACAGTTGCAGCTAAGCTGGGTCTGCCTGATCCAGGAATGAATCCAAGGTTAAGATCAGCTATTCAAGCCGCAAGAGCGCAAAATATGCCAAAAGATAATATTGAACGTGCTATAAAGAAAAGCCAAGATGCTGGTGGGGTAAACTTTGATGAGGTTAGGTACGAGGGTTTTGGTCCAGGTGGAACCGGTTTTATAATAGAAACACTAACTGATAATAAGAATAGAACTGCAGGTGATATCAGATCAATATTCACAAAGTGTGGTGGAAATCTTGCTGAGACGGGCTCCGTATCCTTTCTTTTTAGTAAGGTAGGCCTCATTGAATTTGACCTATCTAAGTCAAGCGAAGATGAAATTATTGAGTCATCGATTGATCAAGGAGCTGAAGATTGTGATATTTCTGATGATTGTTATGAAATTTATTGTCAACCATCAGATTTACACTCATTGGGTGAGAAGCTAGAAAAGAAATTTGGTGATGCTAATTTGATGAAAATAATTTGGAAGCCTGAAAATAATGTTGTTATTGATAAGGATACTTTTACAAAAATTGATCGCTTGATAGAATTACTTGATGATAATGACGATGTTCAAGACATTTATTTTAATTTCGATATACCAGACGACTTTATCACATGAATAAAGAAGATAAACATAATGCTGAAGAAAATTATTGGAATTGATCCGGGCCTAATACATACAGGTTGGGGGCTTATAGCTGTTGAAGGAAATTTAATCAAGCATATTGACCATGGTTTAATAAAAGTTAAAACAGGCCAAGACCTCTCAGATAGACTCCTTGATATACATAGAGATTTGTCATTGGTTTTGGGTAATTTTTTACCTGATGAGGCCGCCTTGGAGCAAACATTTGTCAATAAAAATGCCCTTTCAAGTCTCAAGCTTGGGCATGCAAGAGGCGCAATAATGCTATCACTATCAATTATGAACATAAAATGTTTCGAGTATGCTCCAAATCAGATTAAAAAAAGTATCGTTGGAAAAGGTCATGCAGATAAAAATCAAATTGCCCACATGGTTAATATCCTTCTCTCAACAAAAATTACTGGGACCTCTGATGTTTCGGATGCGTTAGCAATTGCAATCACACATGCAAATCAGCGACATAACAAAATAGCAAAGGCAATTGCATGATTGCAAAAATTAAGGGTAATGTTGAATCGATTAGTGGTAATTTAGTTATTATCGATGTGAATGGGTTAGGATATGAGGTACTGTGTCCAGAGAGATCTATTAATGTAATCGAAGAGAATAATGATATTTCTTTATACATTCAAACAATTTTGAGGGACGATACAATAAATCTTTATGGTTTTTTATCTCTTGAAGAGAAGAAGGCATTCTCAACATTGCAGACTGTTCAGGGGGTTGGTGCAAAATTAGCTATGACAATCATAGGCTTTTTTTCAGTTAAAGAACTTGGAAATCATATCGGAACCGGGGATGAAAAGTCAATTTCTTTGGCTCCTGGAGTAGGCGCAAAAGTTGCAAAAAGGATAATTACTGAGTTAAAAGATGTTTACTCAGATCAATCAAATAATTATGACGGTGATGTTCTCGCAAAACGCAATAGTATTAATTCAGCCCTGATAAATCTCGGTTATAGTCGAACGCAAGCATCAAGCCTTATCGAAAAAATAAAGGGTGATATTAGTGATGGGGCAAGCATTGAGGACCTCATAAAGGAAGCCCTCAGGAGATCCGATTAATGGATAATGATGTCAGAATTTATCGACCCAGGTTACTCGATCAATTTATAGGTCAAAACTTAGTTAGAAAAAATTTAGAAGTTTTCATCCAATCCGCAAAAGAACGCGAAAGTAGCCTCGATCATGTACTCTTAGCTGGACCGCCAGGACTCGGAAAGACAACCTTAGCAAATATTATTGCGAATGAGCTAAACGTAAATATCAGAGTTACATCGGGACCGCTCATAACAAAGGCTGGAGATCTTGCAGCGATACTTAGTAATATGGAACAGAATGACGTACTCTTTATAGATGAAATACACAGGCTAAGTAATAGTGTTGAAGAAGTACTTTATGCGGCAATGGAGGACTATGTCCTTGATATACTTATTGGTGAAGGTCCTGCAGCGAAATCAGTTAGGATTGAACTTTCTCCTTTCACGCTGATTGGCGCAACAACAAGGCTTGGTTTGATTTCCAATCCGTTAAGGGAAAGATTTGGGATCCCAATAACACTAGATTTTTATAAAACTGAAGATCTTACATTGGTGGTAAAAAAAGCTGCCCATGAGTTATCAATAATAATTGATGACGACTCAGCGAAAGAAATTGCTACAAGATCGCGGGGAACACCAAGAATTGCAAACAGATTGCTACGCAGAGTTCATGATTATTCTGTATATAATAAACTTGATAGTATTAATGTTGATCTTACAAGGCTGTCTTTGCAAGAGCTTGAAGTAGATGATATTGGGCTAAACTCGCTTGATTATAGATACTTAGAGTGCATTATAGAGAATTATGATGGTGGACCAGCTGGGGTTGACTCAATTGCTGCATCAATGGGAGAAGCCCGTGACGTCTTAGAAGACGTAGTTGAGCCCTATTTGATACAAAAAGGACTTATTAACAGGACACCTCGGGGTCGTTTGTTATCAAAAAAATCTGCAGAAGACATAAAAAATAGACTAAATCAAATACGCAAATGACAAAATCTGGTCATATTTCTAGTCTATCTTTGATTTTAATTTATATTTAATATTATTATTAGAACATTAGATAAAAACATAAGTAAAATAGTTAATTTATGGATGAAACACTAGTCACAACGGACCTCAGTTTGATAGGCCTCTTTTCCGAGGCAGACTTGGTTGTAAAATTAGTTATGCTCGGACTCATGATCGCCTCAATAATCTCATGGGCAATTATATTTGAGAAATTAATTTTGATTAAATTAGTAAACCGTAATGCTATAAAATTTTATCGCGATTTTTGGAGTAGTGACATCAATGATATCGATGCGGCTTACAGGAATTCAAGAAATAACCCGATGGCTAAAATATTTAATGCGGGGATAAAAGAATGGAATACCACTTTTAAAATACACAAGAATATGTCGATTGATGGGGTAAAGGGTAGAATAGAGAAGGCCATGAATGTGCAGATGAACATAGAATTAGATAAACTAGAAAAGAAATTATTATTTTTAGCTTCTGTAGGTTCAACAGCGCCGTTCATTGGTCTTTTTGGAACAGTATATGGAATAATGAATAGTTTCTCTGCTATTGCTACGTCAAAAAGTACGAACCTTACCGTGGTAGCTCCTGGAATTGCGGAGGCATTATTTGCAACAGCAATAGGATTATTTGCGGCCATACCAGCCGTTATGTTTTATAATAAAATATCGAGTGATATTGCGCGTGTGACCTCGAATCTTGAAAATTTTAGTGATGAATTTATTAACTATTTCAGTCGTCAAATTGATGCTCAAATGGTAGCTGAGGATGTTGATGACAATTACCAAATTGATGAAGAAGAGTATTAAGATCCTGCAAAATAATGGCAACAAACATCAAAACATTACCAAACAATCGTAGAAGAAGTAGAAAGAATAGCCCAATTTCTGATATCAATGTAACACCTCTAGTTGATGTGATGCTCGTGCTACTAATTGTTTTTATGGTGACTGCACCGTTATTAACAGTTGGTGTGCCAATTGAGCTTCCAAAAACGGCTGCAAAGCAAATGACAGATGATAATGAGCCGTTAACTATCACAATTGACAAGAATAGTAAAATTTACATTGAAGAAATGGAGATAGATTTTGATAGCTTAGCCGAAAAACTTGAGGCGATAGGGCAGAGTAATTATGACCAAAAAATTTATATTAATGGCGATAAAGATATTAGTTATGAGGTCTTAATGAAAGTAATGGCTAAGATTAGTTCTTCAGGCTATACATCAATTGGATTAGTTACAGATATAGAGTCTTAATATGCTAGCCAAACCAATATCTATTTCAGTCATATTACATCTTTTGTTTGTGGCTATTGTAATAACAGGTCTGCCATCATTTGATAGGTTTGAAGAAGCTCCAATGTCCATTGTTGAAATCGAACTTATAAATAATCTTCCAGCAATTACACAAGAAATTATAGAAGATGACAGTAAAGAGGAATCCGCATCCAATAAAAAAAAATATAGTGCGACACCTAACGTCAAACCATCCATGAGAAGCGAAGAGTCGAAAAATATGAATATACTTGAAAATGAAGAGATAATTGAAAAAACTACTGACTCTGAACAGCAAGAAGACAAAAATATCATGGAGTTTTTTTCTACACCAGAAATTAAGCCAGAATTGAACAAAATTAATGATAAATTATTAACCAATTTGGATTACGATGAGAATAAGAAGGAAACAGATAAAGTCACGGCGCTACTCGATAAATTTCCTGATGAGAGAGATGTTGGGGAAATGATTGAAAACAAACCACAAGAAAAAAATTTAACGTCAGATGCTATTATTACTGCGGGTGAAATATCAAACATGCGGAAACAAATAGAGATGTGCTGGAACCCGCCTGTGGGGATACGTGGGGCTGCAAGCCAGAGGGTACAAGTGATGATTGCGCTCAATAAAGATGGTACAATATCGAATGTGGAGCCAGTCACAAGAGACTCAAATGGAAGCAGAGAGGTTGCAATTAATGCTGCTATGAGAGCTGTTTTAAGATGTGCGCCATATGAGCTTCCTATTGAAAAATATGAATCATGGAAGGAAATAAAGTTTACCTTTAATCCAATGAATATGTTAGGTGGGTGATATGATAAATCGAATGAACAGGCTCCTCTTATTATCGTTTATATTATTATTTTATTCAAACATCTCTCAAGCTGCCCTAGAAATAGATGTCTCGGAGGGGAACCTTAGACCTATGCCGATTGCAATAACCACGGTTATTGACAAACAAAATGAGCAGCTTGGTCTCGGTCTTGATATAACAAAAGTCATAGCCAGTGATCTTGCCGGTTCAGGCTTATTCTATCCTATAAATCCAAAAGCATTTCTTGATGAAATTAACACTTTAGATCAAAATCCAAATTTTAATTCATGGCGGGTTGTAAATGCTGAGGCTTTATTCACAGCTGAGCTTGCCTATGAAAATGAAAGATACAGAATAAATTATAAGCTTTGGGATACTTTTAGTGAAAAGTCCCTTGAAGCTAATTATTTAGTTTTTTCGAGGAATAAATGGAGAAACGTTGCGCACATGATTGCTGATACAATTTATACCCGCCTGACGGGTGAGAAGGGTTATTTTGACACACAAATTGCCTTCATAGCGGAGAGTGGACCTAAGACCGATAGAATAAAAAGACTGGCAATCATGGATCAGGATGGTCAAAATCCCGTGTTATTGACTTCAGGAAAAGACCTTGTATTAACACCTAGATTTAGTCCAAACGGAAAAGAGCTTGTCTACTTGTCTTACAGAAATGGTCAACCCCAGGTATATATTTATGATATTCAATCAAAACAAACCTACGTTGTTGGAACATTTCCCGGCATAACATTTGCTCCAAGATTCTCCCCTGATGGAAGAAAAATTATCATGAGCTTACAAGAGGGAGTAGGATCGAATTTATTTGAGATGGATTTGGGTAATTTTGATAGAAAGAGGTTAACTAACACATCGGATATCAATACAGCTCCAAGCTATTCTCCTGACTCAAGTAATATTGTGTTTGAATCGGATAAGTCAGGTACGCAGCAATTATATGTAATGGATGCTGATGGAGCTAATGTCAGAAGGATTAGCTTTGGAACTGGAAGTTACTCAACACCTGTTTGGTCCCCAAGAGGTGATTACATTGCTTTCACAAAGATTTCTAAGGGTCGATTTATGATTGGTGTAATGTTTGCAGATGGAAGTGGTGAGAGGATTATTACAGATGGCTTCCACAATGAGGGCCCAACATGGGCCCCAAATGGAAGAGTTCTAATGTTTTTTCGTGAGTCGCCAGGAGAAGATGGCGGGGCAATGATATATTCCGTTGATATTACGGGTTATAATGAGAGAAAGATTGAGACACCTGGCTATGCCTCTGACCCATCATGGTCTGCATTAATGAATTAACTTATCTGATTGTGCATTTTTTTTAAACATTACATCATTTGTTAACATTTACATGATAACTTTAAGGATCATTACTATTTTTAAAGAGGAAACTAACAATGGTATATAAAAAAGCACTCAATCTTTCCGTGACTTTTTTATTAATCTTCATCCTTACAGGCTGTTCATCAACCAGAAAGAATGTTGAACAGATCTTATTCGGAGGAGGAAATAATAATGAAGCTGAAATAGTCTCAAATGCTATTCCTGGATCTTCCCAAGACTTCACAGTAAATGTTGGAGACCGTGTATTTTTTGCAACAAATTCAACAAGTTTAGATGATGATGCAAAAGCAATACTAGAAAGGCAAGCTTCTTGGTTGGAATTATATCCAGAAATTAGTATCATTGTTGAAGGACACGCTGATGAGAGGGGCACAAGAGAATACAATATTGCACTCAGCGCAAAAAGAGCTGACATTGCAGTAGCATACCTCGAGAGTCTTGGTATAGCTGGGAATAGGGTCGAAACTGTTCCTTACGGTAAAGAAAGACCAGTAGCTGCCTGTTCATCTGAAGCCTGTTGGTCACAAAATAGACGAGCTGTGTCTGTTGTAATTATTGAGTAATTTGGAAATATCAGCTAGATATTTTAGTTACGATAATATATCATTCAAGATTAAATTAATTTAAGATTGATCCCTTATTTAGAGATCTAATGATATATTAGTTAATAATGGTAAATGATATAAAATTTCCTCTCACTAATTCCAGGGTTTGTGACTTATTTTCACGGTATGTAAATCATGATCGGATTGCGTTAGCGGTCTCAGGTGGCCGGGACAGCATGGCTCTAATGTATCTGGTATACCGATGGAAAGCCCACCTAGCATTAAATATTGATATTGAAGTTCTCACGGTTAACCATAATCTAAGGAAGGCTGCAGAAGATGAATGTCGCTTTGTTCATAAAATTACTGAAAATTATGGATTTAGACATACAGTGCTGACATGGGAACACGGACACATTGATACTTCTATTCAAGAGAAGGCACGAAAAGCAAGATACAAGCTTATGCTGGATTATGTTAGAGGAGAGAACATTAATACAATTCTGACTGCTCACACCTCTGATGATAACATAGAAACATTTATTATGCGTCTTGCAAAAGGGAGCGGGATCGATGGACTTAAATCAATTAATGAAATTCGATATGAGGATGGAATTCAGATACAACGGCCATTGCTATCATTATCACGTTCTTTGACAACTAAAATCCTGAGATCGACAGGTAATGAATGGGTAGATGATCCAACAAACGACGATGAGAGCTTCGAGAGAGTTAAAATAAGAAATAATATTAGTTCCCTATCTACTTTTAATATATCATCCAATAATTTAACAAAAACAATTCAACGTCTAGCTAGGACGCATGAGTCAATTAGTTACTTTACCAACTCTGTATCAGAGGAGTTAGTTGAATTAAGTGAGCTCGGACATGCAGACATTGATTTTGATAAGTTAAGTAACTACCCAGAAGAAATTATTTTAAGAGTAATTGCAAAAGCCTTGACAGATATTAATGGGGGAACAGTATCCCTATCTTCATTGGAGACAGTAATTGCGGACTTAATTAAAACAGGGAGAAGCAAGACATTAAATGGCTGTCAAATAATTCCAAAGAAGAATAAATATGTTATAGTCAGAGAAAATAGGGGGATACGTCCAGTTGAAATTAAAATAAATGAACGCATCTCCTGGGATGGAAGATTTGATGTGCATCTTAAGTCGTGTGACAGAGGAAATATTGTCATTGATCAGATTGGAAACGCAGATGATCTCGGAGAAATGATAGATGGGACATCTTTTCAAAATATACCAAAATATTTATTGAGAGCACTGCCCGGTGGATTTATCGAAGATAAGCTTGTATTACTGCCAAACACACACAATATATATAACAGAGGTTATTTAGATGTTAAATTTAGAGTTAGCAACGGAAAAAAATTTTCACAAAATAAGTAGGAGTTAAAATTGGGTGGTTTTAGAAATATAGTAATATGGCTTGTCATTGGACTGTTAATGATGGCGTTATACAATGTATTCCAGACTTCTAGTGAAACAAGAGGCGTGAGCGAGGTCAGCTACACCACACTCATTTCAGAAGTCTCAGGTGGTAATGTTAGGGATGTTGTAATATCGGGTGATGAAATAACGGGGACTTTCAATGATGGTTCAAGATTTCATTCTTATTCACCTGAAGACCCACAATTTATAGAAAGATTAAATGAACAAGGCGTGATAATAAATGTCCAACCGGTAAGACAGAGCGCGCTATTCTCAATTTTTGTTTCATGGTTCCCGATGCTGTTATTAATTGCAGTTTGGATATTTTTTCTTAAGCAAATGCAAGGCGGTGGACGGGGTGCTATGGGTTTCGGAAAATCTAAGGCAAAACTCCTGAATGAGAAGAAAGGCAAAGTCACATTTAGTGATGTTGCGGGGATCGACGAGGCGAAAGAAGACCTTGAAGAAATTGTTGAATTTTTAAAAGACCCACGTAAATTCCAATATTTAGGCGGAAAAATACCGAAAGGTGCTTTACTTGTAGGACCTCCAGGTACCGGTAAAACGCTATTAGCTAGGGCTATAGCTGGGGAAGCCGGTGTTCCTTTTTTTACAATCTCTGGTTCAGATTTTGTTGAAATGTTCGTTGGGGTAGGTGCCAGTAGAGTGCGTGACATGTTTGAGCAAGCCAAAAGAAGTGCGCCTTGCATTATATTTATAGATGAAATAGATGCAGTTGGAAGACATAGAGGCGCTGGATTAGGTGGAGGTAATGATGAAAGAGAACAAACATTAAATCAGCTACTAGTAGAAATGGATGGGTTTGAAGAGAATGAAGGTATTATATTGATTGCAGCAACTAACAGACCTGATGTATTAGATCCTGCTCTCCTAAGGCCTGGTAGATTTGATAGACAAGTAGTTGTTCCAAATCCCGATATAATCGGACGAGAAAAAATACTAAAAGTACACGTTAGAAAAGTTAAATTATCTGATGAAATCAACTTAAAAGTTATTGCCAGAGGAACACCTGGATTCTCTGGTGCTGATCTTGCAAACCTTGTTAACGAGGCTGCATTACTGGCAGCTCGTCGAGGCAAAAGAGTAATCACTCAAGACGAATTTGAAGATGCGAAAGATAAGGTAATGATGGGTTCTGAGCGTCGTACACTTGTGATGTCTGATGATGAAAAAAAATTGACTGCATATCACGAGGCAGGGCATGCGCTTGTGGCTGTAAAGCAAAAAGCATCAGATCCAATACACAAAGCCACGATAATCCCAAGAGGTCGAGCGCTTGGTATGGTGATGCGTCTGCCTGAAAGAGATCAATTATCAATGACCAGGGAGAAGCTAAAAGCCGATCTAGCCGTTGCTATGGGTGGTAGAGCTGCGGAGGAATTGATTTTTGGCGACGAAAAAGTAACATCCGGAGCTCAATCCGATATCAAGATGGCAACAAACATGGCAAGGGCGATGGTAACACAGTTTGGTATGAGTGATATTTTGGGGCCTCTTTCATATGGTAATAATGAAGATGAAGTCTTCCTTGGTTATTCAGTGGCAAAAACACAAAATTTATCAGAAGAAACGCAAAAAATTGTTGACTCTGAGATTCATAAACTTGTAGATGGTGGACATAAAGCTGCCACAGAAATTGTCATTGAGTACAAAAAGGAACTCGAAATAATTGCTGAAGGTCTGCTAGAGTATGAGACATTATCCGGGGATGAGATACTAGATCTGTTGAAGGGTAAGACTCCTGATAGATCAGATGCGGATGGATCAGAAGAGCCCCCAAGTGATCCAACAGCTATACCAACCGAGAGCGCCGAAAAGAAAGCTGCGAGTAAGACAAAAAAAACTCAGAAGATGAAACCGCAAACACAGCCGTAAATCATTCATTATTTTTTAAACTTTAGGGATAGTTTTATATGAATGCTAAAAAATACTTTGGTACGGATGGAATTAGAGGTCTAGCAAATCAGTTCCCTATGACTGCTGAAGTTGCCCTACGCATTGGGATTGCGACGGGATTATTCATAGCAAAAGATAAGATGGCTAAACGGGTAATAATCGCCAAAGATACGAGGTTATCAGGCTATATGTTAGAGTCGTCGCTCACTTCTGGTTTAACTTCAGTTGGGTTAGATGTTTTTTTACTTGGGCCAATGCCCACTCCTGCGGTGTCGATGCTAATAAAGTCAATGAGAGCAGATCTTGGTATTATGATTTCAGCATCACACAATACATATGAATATAATGGTATTAAGATATTTGGCCCGGATGGGTATAAGCTTGACGATAGCGACGAGTTGGAAATCGAGGGTATATTAGGGAATATTGATAGTTATGACCTGAGCTCTCAAATAGTTGGGAAGGCAAAAAGGATCGACGATGCTCAAGCTCGCTATATAGAATATGTCAAGGGCACTTTGGATAGAGACATCAATTTTGATGGAATTAAAGTTGTCATCGATAGTGCCCATGGGGCGGCATACAAAGTTGCACCATTGGCTTTGTGGGAGCTCGGGGCAAAGGTAATTTCTATTGGCGATTGTCCCAATGGGAAGAATATCAATCACGAGTACGGATCAACCTCGCTGAATAATTTAAAAAAAGCAGTAAGTAATCATAATGCGGACATTGGGATTGCACTTGATGGCGATGCCGATAGAATAATTGTGATTGATGAGACTGGGCATATTGTTGATGGTGACGCGCTTTTGGCAATTATTGCAACTGAGTGGAAAAAATTAGGTAAACTAAATAAAGACTCGGTCGTTGCTACAATATTATCAAACGTCGGTTTGGATAACTACTTTTCACGAGAAAAGATGAAACTATATAGAACAAATGTTGGTGATAGATATGTCTCCCAGTTTATGAGAGAAAACGGTTATAATATTGGCGGCGAGCAGTCTGGACATATTATCATTGGCGACTATTCAACAACAGGGGACGGATTATTAGCTGCTATCCAGATATTATCTATTATGAAAAAAAGTAACAAGAAGATTAGTGCGCTTGCCCGCCTTATCAAAATTGTTCCCCAAATTCAAAGGAATTACAAAATTAGAGACTATGAGAAGATTAACACTGACGACATCGATGAAATTCATAAAATAGGACAAGAAAGAATTAAAGAAAAAGGCAGGATATTGGTTCGTCTATCTGGAACAGAGCCACTCATTAGAGTTATGGGTGAGTCACAAGATGAAAAATATTTAAATCAAACATTGGATTATTTAATGAATTTAATCGAAAAACGATTTAATTAGCAAGCTTATTTGAGCCTATCCTGGTGAGAACAATTCCTGCAAGAATAACAAACATTCCAAGTATCTGGTACAGATCAATATCCTCTTTTAGTAAGAAACTCCCAAGAACAACAACATAAACCGGCAAAATGTAGTGTGTAAGTGACACGAATGTTGGGCCTGCAACCTTTGTAAGATTAAACATAACAATGCTTGCCATTGCAGTTGAGAAAACACCCATTAATAAAACTGATATGAATGAAATATCAAAAATTTCAATAACTGGTGGACCTTCTAATAACATTGCAGTAATAAACGCGAAACTAGATGCAAACAAGAAGCTACCTGATGTTTTTTGCATTAATGTAATATTTGGCATGACGTTTACAGCTATGTTTTGAATTGAATAACCAATTGCTGCAAGCAATATTGCAATTTGCGAGAGCATTTTAAAGTCATTAGATGTTATTATAGTATCTGGTTTTTCAAATAGTAGAATGTACAAGCCCAGAAAGCCAACAATTACCCCAAACAGCTTTAGGCTATTTAATTTTTCATCAGGAACAAGAAAATGAGCAGCAAGAACTGTAAACAAGGGACCGATTCCAAATAGAATACCTCCAATATTCGTATCTAAATATTGAGTTCCCCAACAGATAAGAAAGAAAGGGAAAAATGCTGTCATGCCTATCAAAGCAAGCCATGCCCAATTCACAATACCAGTCGGCAAAGTCTCACCTCTTAATTTTAAAATAGAATATATTATCACAAACCCAATAGAGAGTCTGAGTGAGACAATCCATAAAGGACTGAAATCATTGAGAGCATACTTTGTTAATGCAAATGTAGAACCCCAGAATACAACTAAAAGGGATAAATAAAACAAGATAAAAATAAAATCGATTAATATGATTAAAAAACATACTAAACCCACTAAAGAAAACAAAGGTGGAATAATTTCAAAAGAGAGTTTTATTCATTTATCAAACATTAAAAATATAGACACCAAAAAAAGTACGAAGAGAGTAGAGAATAAAAAATAATGTCGAGACTAAAAATTACATATGAAAAAGAGATA
>PYIJ01092946.1_pt1 | contig 13050 bp, 8 predicted proteins | sample 3578051 | NCBI WGS metagenome assembly PYIJ01 (sample SAMN08408021, study PRJNA431606) | Marine metagenome isolate SA_KN192-05_S13_5m, whole genome shotgun... | biome: marine; feature: oceanic pelagic zone; material: water; isolation source: surface water sample, 0.2-0.8 um fraction ... | reverse complement strand
CTAACAAAACTTAAGTCGTCTTTTTTAAGAACAGTTATCTCTAACCTTTCAGAGTTAGCAACATAAAGTAAATTTTGATCTGTTGTATTTCCATTTCCAACTTCAATACCTCTTGGATAGTATAAATAAGGATTAGCATTTCCAGATGTATCAGTTTTATATCCTTCGGATACTCCTGCAGATTTAATTAGAGAAGCAGTTGAACCATTATCTTTATATTTGCAAATTTTATGTCTGTTATGACCAGTTGTATAAAAATAACCATTATTATAAACAATGCTATCTCCTCTCCCTTTACCACATTCAGTATCTTTTTGAGCTGAATATAAACTTGATCCAACTGGGCAACCTGAACTATTTAATTTATATTTATAAAAATTTCCGTTGGTTCCATCTTTACTAAAAAGAAAATCTTCAGTTCCAATTCTTACAACATCAATTGCATCATTTAAACGGTCACGGGTTGTTGATGATATATTACAATTTTTTGGAGCACTCCCTGAAAGATGTCCATTTAAAGTAATCACATTCCAAGCACCTCTTGAACCACCTGTAATATATATAAGTTTGCCGTTATTTTGATTGATGGTCATTGCTCCTACACCATAAAACATAGTAGCTTGACCTTTTTTTCTCATATCTTTTGGTGCACTGGAGTCTTTAAAGGTTCCGTTAGAAGAATTTGCTTTTGCAGCAAAGAATCTATTTTCATCTTTTTTATTTTTATTAATAGACATCAAGGCTGATGAAGAGCCTGTCTTTGTATGAGATCTATCTACAACCGCATAAATATAGTTCCCATATATATCAATTGATTTAGTGTAATCTAATTCCCCTTTTTTATCATCTAAGACAATTCCATTATTTTTTCCAAAAGTGCTATCGCTAGTTATCCATCTGTCTGTTAAAGGATTCCAATAGTTAATTCCCATATTTGCAGTCATTGCTGCAAAATAATTACCATTAAAATTTCCAGCCACATCAACAGGCGCACCTTTCATATAGGAGGATCCTTTTGAATCTTGTCCATCAGCAGGTTGAAACATACTATTTGATTTATCGACTAAAAATAAAATATTTGCTGGGATTGAGTTTCCTGATCCTGGAGGTAGTGGTTTTGCAAAAGCTAAATTAGCAAACGTTGAAATGAAAAGAATAAACACTAATCGTAAAAATTTCATGGGTAATTTATAAAGATTATTTATCAGTTATAATCAAAAAAATTTGCAAAGAACCCAATATGATCAATAATTTTTTATTGAATAGGTAATTTTATTTATCTAAAGACAATTTATTGAGCTTTAAATATTAGCTAACTATTCTTTAAAAATTTCTTTTCATTTTGCAAAATTAAACATGTCATGCACAGCGCTATTTTACGTATGTATTATTGCTTAAAATTTAATATATTAGATTTTACAAAACATAAACCAATTCTTGCTCTAACAATATAAAACAATGTTCGACAATTTAATTAAACAAGTTTCAAAAATAATTGTTGGAAATGAAAATAAAATCAAACTTACATTAGCTGCCATATTATCAGAGGGCAGTGTACTAATTGAAGATAACCCAGGCTCAGGTAAAACTACATTTGCAAAAACAATTACAATAAATTTAGGATTAAATTTTAAGAGGATTCAATTTACCTCAGATTTATTACCAAGTGATATTTTAGGTTTTAATATTTTTAAAAATGAAGAACTAAATTTTCAAAAAGGACCAATATTTACGAATATTGTTTTAGCAGATGAATTAAATAGAGGAAGTCCAAAATCTCAGAGTGCGTTTCTAGAGGCAATGGAAGAAAAAAATATTTCAATAGATGGACAGACTTATAAATTGCCAGATCCTTTTTTTGTAATAGCAACTCAAAATCCAATGGATAGTTCAGGAACAAGTAATCTTCCAGATAGCCAGCTAGATCGGTTTATGATCTCGTTTTCACTTTCAGAATTAAATGATCAAGAAAAAGTATTAATGTTAAAAAATAATATTGATTTAAATAGTATTAATTCTGAGAAAATAAATTGGAATGAAATAAAAGATAAAAAAAATAAAATTAATGTAAGTGATGAAATTTATAATTATGTATTAGAAATTGAACAAACAATCCGCTCTCTAGATCAGCAAATTTATATTTCCCCAAGATGTCTTAAACAAATTATTGATCTTGGAAAAGGGTGGGCCATGATTCATTCAAAAAACTATGTAACACATCAGGATATAAAAGACTTGTTACCTTATGTTTTAAAACATCGAATAAAGTTTTTAAAACAAGAAGAAAAAAAGGATTTTGTAATCAATGAAATACTAAACAAAATCAATATTAAGAAATGATAGCTACAGCTATTAAAGGTATTTTTAATCACCAAATATTTGAAAATATTAAAAAGAAAAATAGATCTAAAATTATTATTTATCCTAATTTAAATGGTTTTAGTGTTGGGATATTAGTTTTTTTTTGTTTTTTAATATCTGTGTTTTATGAGAACAACTTTGCTTTATTATTATCAATTATTATTTTTTTTATATTTTTTATTTCAATTTTCATCTCTAATCAAAATTTAAATCATTTAAATATTCAATGGAAAGATGAATATTTTTTGGAGCAAGACAAATATGAAAAAATATATTTACAAATTTTAAATGAAACTAATGAGAAGAAATTAAATATTGATTTAGATTATCAGGATAAAACTATAGGAAACTTTAATTTTTTAGTAAGGTTTAACAAAATTTTTATACCTCTTTTTAATGAAAAAAGAGGTGCATTTAAAATTCAAAGATTAAGATTAAAATCAACTTATCCGTTTGGAATCATAAGAACTAAGAGATTTTTTGATAGTAAAAGTAAATTAATTGTTTTTCCTAAGATATTAAAGCCTAATCAAGATTTATTGAATGAATTTAATATAAATTTCAATGGATATACATTGGATGAGTTTGATGGAATTGAAGATTATAAAAATGGTGATGATTTTTCAAAAATTGCCTGGAAAAAATCAACTCTTAAAAATAAAAAATATATTAAAAAATTTGAGCAACCAGACAAAGAAAAAAAATCAGTTTTAAATTTAGATTTATATCAAAGTATCGAATTTGAAACTTTATTGAGTTATGCGACCTTTATTGTTCAGTACTATTATAAAAATAAGATTAATCTAACTGTAAAACATCTAGACCAAACTTTTTATCTTAATCAAAACGAAAACTCTTTAAATCAAATTTTAAAATATTTAGCAAATGTCCAGAACTAAGATTTTAGATTTAAAATATTTATCCTTTTCTATTTTATTATTATGTTTGGTATCAATTTCTGAAAATTTATCTTTAACCAATAAATTTTTTTGGGTCGTATTGATATTCATTAGTATATTCTTATTTAATTTAAGATTTAATTATAAAAATATTCTCACAGGCCTTTATGCATTAGGATTATTATATCTACAATTTACTTTTGATCGGTATATTTTTTCTGAAGAATTCTTTATTCACTGCCTTGGCGTTTTACTTATCGTTAAGTATGCTGAAATAAATACAAAGAATAATGAATTATCATTTTGCCTAATTTGTATGATCATCAGTATTACAAGTCTGATTAATGGACAGGATATTTTAAGTTCAGTTCTTGCACTATCTATAGTTATTTTATCTGTTGTTAACTTGTATCTTATTCAACAAAAAGAAGTGATGGATTTTAATTTTAAGAATGTATTAAAATATTTAAGTTTTGGACTGAGTATTTTTCCAATTATTATCATATTCTATTTAATATTTCCTCGTGCAGAAATAAATTTTAGATTATTTAATCCATCAGGAAGCTCTTTAGGTATACCCGATACTATTCAATTAGGATCATTTGAAGAGTTTTCTAATTCTGATGAAAAAGTTTTCACTTTAGTTAATCAAGCTTTTAAAAAGGAGGATTTATATTTTAGAGTTAAAATATTTGATTTTATGGAACCAGATAAATCATGGAGACCTACATCTGGGCTTTATTTTTATAACCAATTTAAAGATTCACTTAAAATAAAAAGCTTAAATAAAATTAGTGATACCTATGAGATAATTTTAGAACCTTATAAAAGAAGATGGATTCCATCCCTAAATAATTCTGAACCCATCTCAGATACAATCAATATATCTAACGATTTTTATAATCAAACTTTTATAAGTAAAAAGCCTATTGATCGAAAACAACAAATCAAATTTCAAAAATACAATATTAAATATGAGCTCAGCAATGAGATTAAAAATTATTATATTGATCTACCTGATACCATTTCAAAAGATCTAGTTGATTGGGTCAATGTTAATAAAAAAAATAAATCGAATATCCAATTTTTAGATCATATTTTAAATACTTTTGCAGATGGCACTTATTTTTATAATTTAAATCCTGAAGTAGATGTTGGTAACAACTACGCTAACTTTTTTTTAAAGTTAAAAGAGGGATATTGTGAATATTATGCAGGGACTTTTGTATTGCTCTCAAGACTTGCAAATATTCCAAGTCGAATTGTATCTGGGTATTATGGGGGAGATCTTAATACAGTTGGTAATTTTTATGAGTTTAAACAGAAAGACACTCATGCTTGGGCAGAAGTTTGGTTAGATGACAGAGGGTGGGTTAGAGTTGATCCCACTTCAGTTATACCTCCGTCGAATGTAAGAAATTCTCTAAATGATGTCTTTAATGATGAAAAAATTGAAGGTGGCTCATTATTTCCATCTAAAATTTTTAAATTAATGAGCTATTATATTGGGTATGCAGACTTTGTTTGGACAAGGCACTTGTTGTCCTATGATAATAATAAACGAATATCATTTATTGAAGATATATTTAATTTAAAATTCTCAAAAATATTTATTTGGATTTTTGCTCCTATTTTTATATTTTTAGGCCTTAAACTGGCATTTAAAATTAATACAACAACTATTATTAATTTTTTATTCAATTTTATAATTTGGAAAAGTAATAAAGAAAAAAAGATATTAAATTCTGATACTCATCAACAAATTATTAAAAAGTTAAAATTACATTCTCAACATAAATATAGATCATTTTTTAATTTGTATGAAAGCTTTAGATATTCAGATCAAAATATTGAATTGACAAAAATATTTAGAACTTTTATTTCATCAAAATAAATATGAAAAAAATAAACTTAAAAAATTATTAAATAAAAATTAAAAGTTTCCTTCTCTCCAGGAAGATCTCAATGCCTCAACATCTTCTTGAACACTATCTAATTGAACAAGGTCTTTTTTGTCTTGAGTAGATTGACCTGCTATATTTGCAAATAATTTATTTCCAAACACAACTAATTTAGATAATACACCATCTCCAACATAGAAACATTTTTGATTTCTATTTTCAGCATCATTTGTTCCAAGTCGCCTTGAGTAATTGGTTCCGCATTCATCATCAACAGCACAAACGAAAGCTTTACCAGCGTCACACTGATTAAGAGATGTAGTAGGTTCATAAATTGGAAAATAGGCAACACCTCTTGTTATGGTTGGCTCTGCCACAACTTTTTGACTATTTTCTAATTTTATATACCAACCCACATCTTTTTTAATCCGCCCAATTCCCATCATTAATACTTTATCATCAGTATCTAATGGACATTTAATTCCTGTTGAGTCAGTGCTGGTATCTTGACAAGCCATCCAAGAAAATGACGAGAAATTCTCATTGACTTCTTCATAATAAGGAAAATCTTTGTCTCTAAAACCAATTAGCCAATTTTCTACATTATTACTTTTATAAGTTACTCTTTCATAGTCTCCTGTTCCAGCATATAACCATAGATTTTTAGATGTAGTGCCTATAGCTGTATCCATACTATGGAACATGTAACGTCCATTTTTTGAGTCTGAACTAGTTTCAAATATAACAGTGCTGTCATATAATTCAGTTCTTAAACCTGCTTTCGTTTCTCTCATGTCAGTCAAGTTGATTTTAGTAATTTTACCTTCAAGATCATTTATATAAACCATGGCACCTTTGTAATTTATACCTTGAGTCTGATCAGCAGTTATCACAACTGGAGTAGCTAAAACAGAATTTATAATATCATCACTAAAAGATCTTTGATCATCAATACTAATCATTTTTTCAATTCTTCCAGGTCTATCAACGAAATCATTAAAATCGACAACAAAGACACCGGAGCCAACTGTTCTTGAAGCAGCTCCGTAGCCAGCACCCATTACTGCAACATACTTTTCGTTTGTACTTGAAATTGGTAGTCTAAAAATTCTTGGGGACGACCATGTCTCACCTAACTTAGTATAATCATAATCAACAGGTAAATTTGTGCTAAGTCTTGCTATAGCATCCGAGTTAACACTTAATAACAAAGTTGAATTTGCTGGATTACCAGACATACCACTCGTATTTCCATCATAAGTCTTAGCAGAATTAAATGATATAACGGTTTTACCGCTATTTTGAGAAACTTCAAAAGCTCTTGTAAATCCTCCATTAATACTGATTTGAACATCATCTTTCATAAGACCTGAAAGAGGTAACGTAAAATTCCTACCTCTATAACAAGAAGTTGTTAGAGTATCATCGCATGTACTACTTACCGAATTATCATTAATATAGTTTGCAATAACTGTATCGACTTCTTCAAAATCAAGCCAGCTGTATGTTTCATCAATGTATTCAAATTCAGAAACAACCCCTAAATGGTTCATTCTTAATATCCTGTTTGCAATACTATCATTATAAATTGAATATAAATGAAGAGGTTCGTTTGGTTTTGTTACATCCAAGACTGTAAATCCAGCACCACCTCTTCCAAAAGGAACCATCATTATTGTATACCAATTTGCTCCTCCAAAATATGGATGAGCTATATACATATCATGCACAACTGGTGATCCATCGACACCATAAATTGCACTAGAACCTCCTTTACTACCTTTTGCATTATTGTCATTTAAACTTGGATTAACAATAAAAGGCAATTTTCCAGTTATAAATGGAGGGACAAAGGCCCATAATTCTTGTCCAGTGTCTGCATTAAATGCATGAAGCATACCATCATTTGCGCCTACATAAATTGTCTTAAGTCTATTTTTATTTGCATTTTTGAAAGCTTTGTAATTACGTGATGATCTATAATAAGCTTCTTCATTTTTTTTTACGTAATTGGTATTAGCATTTGGAGGACCAACAAATACTAATTCAGAGTGATAAATATCTCCTAAATATCCTCGCTGACCATTATCATCTAATCGTGGTTCATTTAACAGACAATCATTATCGTAATCAAAATAATCCTCTCCCCTGATAAAACTAATTAAACCTTTTATATCATCTGAATTTCCGTTCTGAATGGAAGCTCTACTGTCACCAGTGTTACTGCATCTAGCAGTTCCAATATTAGCAGAACTTGTTGGACTGTCATTGTGATAATCTCCCACCTCAGCTCCCAAAATTTCAAATTGTTCATTAATTAATAATGAGTTATCTTCAGTAAAATTATTCCAATTTCCCTTGTAATCTATTGTTGGAAGAACAGTCCAAATTTTTCTAGAATTTGGAAGGGGCATTATTTTTGCTGCCTCCCAGTTGTCAGAGTGGCTCTCATCAAGTTCACCTGTATCAGAAATATGTGTTGCTGATAAAGAACCTTGCCATTCTTTCTTTTGCCTATATTGAAACTGTGCTTGATATAAAAATCCACCTTCACCTACTTTTGCAGTTATAGCTGGTGCAGTAAATGCTAACTTATCCGCTTGAATGTTTCTTATAATTTCAGTTAATCTAGCTTTGAGTGCTTGAGGACTTGCAGCGATAATTGCGTCTCCAGTTCCTCCTGCTTCTGCTAAATCATGAAAGGCTGATATACCAGCTGGACTAATTCCTGTTCCATATGCAATAGGTATAGTTTTGACAGGATTTTCTGTTCTATTTGCTAATTCTCTAATTGTTCTAAAAGCGGTCATTTCCCCAGAGGTAAATTCTCCATCTCCAATTACGATTATATAATTACCTTGGCAATCTGAGTTTTTATCAATTGGACTTTCCGTTGGATGATCGAAATAATCTTTGGCTTGTTCTGCAAAAAAATTAGCATTCGTCCAACTAGAAGGGGTCGCCCTCATTATTTCTGTATTAGTTTTTGAAGCACCATCTCGATCAGCTTTAACATAAATACAGTTTACACTTGTACAAGGAAAACCATTGTCACTTCCATTGTCCCACCTTTCGAAACTAGGAACTCTTCTTTGATCTAATCCAAAGCTCCCACCATAAAGAGCATAAAAAGCTCGATTAAAAAATCTTCTCAACCAAGTCATTTCATGTCTTCCTTGAGCTTCATTTCTAGTTATTGAATTAATCCCGTTAACACTAAAAGGTCGCGACCATCCATAAACAAGGTAATCAGACCAAATTCCGTATCCAAAGTTAACACTTGATATTAAAGAACTATCAGTAACTATGGATTGTATAGCTCTTTGAGCTCCTTGCATTCTGGTCATTCTTTCCGTGATACCAGTAATTTTTTTAAAATTTAGATCATAATCAAAGCTTTGAATGGATGTACTCGCGGCAACATATATTCTAGAATTGCTACTCTCTAAAGAAATATGATACGGTTGTGCGAATCTGATATCGCTTCTATCAGACGTTGGATTGTAGCTAGCATTAACTCTTCCCCATCTTCCAACAGTACGATCTATTGTAATTGAAGTACCAGAAAGTGAGATTTTTGTAAGATTATGTCGAACGCTGTCTATTACAAAAAATTGATTAGAATTTGTTGGATGACCAACAATCGATGACGGGGTATGAATAGTATTTACATTATTTATTGTAAAGGTTTCATTTGGATTACTATTAAAACAAGTTCCTGTAGAACTAAATTTATATAATTGTGTCTGTGATCTTCTATCTAGTGATCCGATTGCAACTAAATTTCCATCTGAGTCTGCATTAAAGGTAAATTGTGGATGTGTCCAACTCGCTCCTAAACCTAAAATTCTTTCTAATATAGAGTTTCGCTGAACTGAACATTGTGTAGATCTGGTGGTAACTGATGTTAAATCTTTTACAAAATAATTACGACTTCGATGGTTCATTAAAACTAAATTATCCCCATCCAAAAACATATGAGAAATCGTTGCATTAGTCCGTTCAATTTGACGGCATCGATTATTGCTTACATCATATTCAATTAATGCTCTTCTAAAATTAGTGTAGTAATAAATTTTGTTATCATAATAAACCACTTTCTTTTCCAAGTTTCTCGTATTACAATTGCCTTCTAGTCTTTGTCTTGAAGAATGAATTGGTTCTTCTACATTAGTATCTTGATTAATTTGTGTGATACGTCTACTTGAATGCACAAGTATAGAGTTTGAATTTGAAATAGGCGTTACAGCTTGTGTTTGACTTCCATAATTTATTCCAACTGTTGTTCTGTTGTTCATACTACCTGATACGTCCAACATAATTAAAACATTTGCAGGAACATCAGCCTCACCTCCAGTTCCAGGGGGTAAAGTTTTTGAATTTATAGGATTAATAAATAAGATGTTTAAAAGTATTAATTTAACTAAAATTTTTAAATAAGTATTCATTAATTTTTTTCTTTAAACTCTATTGGATTTACTCCATCTGAATTTGATGCTGCATTAATTACTTGTCTCATTTTTCTACTTGAAATTTCTAGTTCTTCTCTCCACAAATTATCATCTACTTTTAGTTTAAGATAAATTGCATATTTGTCTTTGTTTAGGTTCCACATATTGTAACCATTATAAAATTTTGGATTTCCAGCATCATCAAAATCTCCAAATTTAGATTTTGCAAAATTCATTAAAATTAAATTTTCAGTTGTTCGATTTTTGTTAGGTTGATTTTCAACAAACATAGTTATTGAACCAAGAACTTTGTCTACGAAAGTATATTTTATAGTTATATTATCAAATCCAATACCATTACACACATCACTCGCAGTTAAAAAAATTTCTGAGTATTTTGTCTTTTCATCAAAAACTAAAGGTCCAAATTTTTTTTTCATGCTTTTTTGAAAATTTTTTCCCAACATCAATTTTAAAGTCACAACTTGCTTTTGCGTTAGAAAATTGGAATAAAACTAAGTTTAACAATAAAAAGAAAAGTTTAAGAAATTTAAATTTCACAAAATTATAATAATTTATTTTCAAACATATATAGAGTGTTAAATTGACAAACTATATAATTTTGAGCATTTTGATAGACCAAAACGGGCTTTAACGAGGTAAAACCATTATACTTTCAAGGGGTACAATAATTTTGCCATCATCAAAAATACCACAACCAAATATTCGATAGGCCATTCCATCTTTTCCAGTATCTGTAGCACCTGCTTTAATACTTTCACCCGTACCTTTAAATGGGGCTGGACCAATTTGAGTAAGAAAATACTGATATGTAAATTTACTCAACCTGTTCTGTTCTTTTGTTCTATCTGCAGAGTTGAGATCATGATTTATAATATTATTAGATATAAAGTCTTTGTAGTTACCTTGACCAACTACTACTTGTTTTGAAGTTGATGTAGGATTAGATGGTGGAGGTCCATTAACAGCTTTAAATGTTGCACGATCAATATCAGAATAACTATTGAAACAAGAACTAATATCTGCACTTGGAGGGTTAGTAACACTTGCGTTATTTGATGGCAATCCTCTTTTAGATAAATCTCTAGTTCCATCATTTTGATAGGGTCCTTTAAATTGGTTAAGCAAATATTTTTCTCCCTCAAACAAAGCTGTTTCTGCAACATAAAAAGTTTGCTGGTATTCATCACTTATATTGTTACTTTGATGGTCACTTGCTGAAATTACTATTAAGGCACCACCCATTAAAGACATCGCCATTAACAAAACTAAGGATAAAACTAATGCAAAACCTTTTTCATTTTTTTTTCTCATTATCATATTCCTAAATTTCTTGTATTAGCAGTGACCGTAATTGAGTCTCTAAAATATTTATCATCTTTTGAAATATCTCTTCCAGTTGCAATCGACGTTATAGTTCTCATTGCTTGTGATCTATAAAATGCTTTTGAGGAACGAACTACAATTGAAATATCAACTGATTTAAGATCATATGCTTTTGCGTCTGATGGAGCAGGGGATCCTGCAAAAATTCGTCCATCTTCATCAAATGGAATAAAAACTAAATCCTGCACATAATCTAAAATCTTTTCATCTTCATAAGTGGTTTCATCACTATCTGCTGCTGGATCACTCCAAACGCTTAAGCTTGTATCCCATCTATGTTTAGATTTATAAACTGCAAATCCTTCTATAACAGTTGCTCCTCCTGGTATAGTATCATCAATGATTGTTGATTTTTTACACTCATAAGTAATTTTATATCTTGTATAACTAAATCGATTTTCTTCGTCCGCACTTTTATCATATTCAATTCCACCATAAACAATTTCAATTTTATCACAGCTTGAACCAATTCCAGTTCCTTTTGTAATTTTAATTGGATTGTGCGAGGTTGATGCTGGAATATCATCATTAATATATTTGTAACCTGCCATTCTTACTTCTCTTAAAATTTGTCCTACTAAATCTCTTCCAGCCTGACTAATTTTAGCTCTATCGGTTACTTGTCTATAGGTACTGTTTACAATTGAATAAGAAGTAAACATTGCAGCCATCATTAACGCTGAGATTACAACTGCTATTAAAATTTCAACTAAAGTTAATCCTGCAATTGAACTAAGTTTTTTTTTCATTATTGAACTTGAAAATATAATTTTTTTGTTTTGTTTCCATTTTCTAGTTTCAGCTCCATCTTTCCAATATAAATTTCATCATGAGCTTGTGCCCTTGTATAAGCGCATCCACTATGACACATTTTGTACATATTCAGTTTTTTACTTTCAGATGATGCGTCTTTACATTTTAAGAAATTTTTTGACATTCTCGATGTCCATTTATCCATTTTATTTTCTACTGCATTTGTTTTTGTGTAGTTAGTTATGATGGTTGGAGAATTAGTTCCACATTGGCTATTTGATAAAGACCAAGGGTTTGAAATTAAATAATCAATAAACTTTACAGCAGAGCGCTCTTGATTTCTATCGGAAAACAAGTCCTCAGCTACCATTCCAGCCATATAATTAGCTTTAGTTCTCTCACCCGATACATCAATAGATCTAACCGAATATTGAACCATTTGAAACACAGCAACAAATCCAATCCCAATAATTGCTGTTGCAACTAAACCCTCTATAAGAGTAATTCCTTTTTCGGATATTCTTTTTATTTTTTTATCTACTTCGCCAATCATTTTTTGAATAATTCCATTTGTATTTTTGTATCATGCCAAATCTAGAATAATTTACAAGATAAACAGGTTGCTTATCATCTGTGTCAAATGATTTACCAACTGCATCGCATGATTTTTCTTTTTCATAACAAATAGTTACAAAGTTTGGTGTTGCTTTTTGATCTAAATTTATGTTGTTTTGAGTAGAAGCGGTCCCGGTTCTTTTAAAATATTTACCTCCTTTTGAAAAACATATTCCAGCACTACCTCCACCATCAGTAAGATGAAATAATTTTATATCTTCTAATTCGTAGCTTACAATTTCATCTGCTGAACTAAATATTCCAGCGCCACAATTTATATCATCACCATTATTTAATTTATTAGAAAAGTCTTCTTGTGTAATTCCATGCGCAGAAACTCTGATACCGTTTTGAATTAAAACTCTGACATAAGGATAAGCTCCTCTTTCAACTTGAGAAGTTGCTAATGTGAATACAGTTGCAATTTTTTCTGAGTGAGATCTTACTTTTCTATCAATTTGCCATTTAGTAAAATTTGGAAAACCAACAGCAGCAATTGTCCCTATGATTGCAAGGACAACCAATGTTTCAATTAATGATAAACCTTTAATGTTCTGCTTTTGCTGCACTAGCATCAATTTAATTGGTATGGGGATATTGCCACTACAATTCATTGATGGGATGGACAGAAAAAAATTAAAATTAATAGGCTCAGAGCTAATT
>PYIJ01050120.1_pt1 | contig 13116 bp, 9 predicted proteins | sample 3578051 | NCBI WGS metagenome assembly PYIJ01 (sample SAMN08408021, study PRJNA431606) | Marine metagenome isolate SA_KN192-05_S13_5m, whole genome shotgun... | biome: marine; feature: oceanic pelagic zone; material: water; isolation source: surface water sample, 0.2-0.8 um fraction ... | reverse complement strand
TGATCCTAACGAAGATATTTACGAAGGACAGGTAATAGGTGAGAATTCAAGAGGAAATGATTTAGTAGTCAACGTAACGAAGACTAAAAAATTGTCAAATATGAGATCTTCTGGAGCAGATGATAAAGTGAAAATTGCTCCAGCAATAAGGTTTTCTCTAGAAGAAGCTTTAGAATATATTCAAGCAGATGAATATGTTGAAGTAACTCCTTTAAAAATTAGGCTAAGAAAGGTCTTACTTAAAGAGCATGAAAGAAAAAGAGCTAATAAATAAATTTAAAAGTTTATTTTAAGTGACTTATTAACAACCTCATTTGTTTGTATTTAATTACTTTTATTATGTAGTAATTTATAAATGAAGAATTTCATCATAATTTTTTTGAGTTTTAGTTATTTTTCAAATTATGCTCAGCAAACAACTCCAAAAATTTTAGTTTCTGTGGTAGTTGATCAAATGAAGTATGAATATGTTGACAGATTTTGGGATGAATTTGGTGAAAAAGGAATTAAAAAGTTAGTTAATGAAGGCATTTTTTGTAGAAATACTCACTATAATTATATCCCTACTTATACAGGGCCAGGACACGCAAGTATATTTACTGGAACTACACCATCTGTCCACGGAATTATAGGAAATAACTGGTATAGTAGAAAAGATTTTTCAACTGTATATTGTGCTGGTGACGGGGCATCTCAAACAATATGTTTATGTAAGAAACCTCATGAAAAGACCAATCCAGGAAGCGGTCAAATGTCTCCCATTTCATTATTATGCAATACTGTAGGAGACCAACTTAAGATAAAAGATTCGTTGTCTAAAGTTTATGGAGTTTCTATAAAAGATAGAGGAGCTATTTTATCCACAGGTGCTCTCGCAGATGGAGCTTATTGGTTAAACTATGATGCAAAATGGATAACCAGCTCTTTTTATCGAAATAGTCTTCCAGAATGGGTTGTTAAATTTCATAAAAACTATTCTATTGAATCCTACATGAATACTAGCTGGATGGGAAATACTTTTAAATATGATCTAAATAAAATCTTTTTACAGACTGGTCCATCTTCAATCAAGTCTTCTCCTAAAGGCAATAACTATACATTAGACTTTTCTAAAGAACTTATCAAAAATGAAGACTTAGGTAAGGATTACCATACTGACTTTCTGGTGATCTCTTTTTCCTCTACTGATTATGTAGGGCACAAGTATGGACCCGATGCAGAAGAAGTAAAAAGTATGTATTTGAATCTGGATCAACAAATTGCAGATCTTATTAAATTCCTTGAAACCCATTGTGGCTCCAAAGAATTTATAATTTCACTAACCTCTGATCATGGAGCTGGCACATCACCAGTTGAAATAGAAAGAAAAAGACTTAAGGGAGGTAATTTCGTGTCAAGAGAAATTTTTCCTGAACTTAATAGTCAGTTGGAATTAAAATTTGGAGTCCCTAATATTTTAGCAAGATACTCCAATATGCAATTTTATATTAATCATCAAAGATTAGATTCTCTTAATATTTCAAAAAAAGAGGTTTTTGAAGAAGCTAGAAATTGGTTGAAGAAACAATCTTCTATAGATGAGGTTTATTCTTTAAATACCATCTCCAACTCTATAGGCTCATTAAAAATTAAAAGCCTAATAAATGGAATTTACCCTAATAGATCTGGTGATATTTTTCTCACACTTAAACCTGGATATATAGAATGGTCAACTAAGACTGGAACAACTCATGGGACACACTATAATTACGATTCCCATGTTCCTTTACTTTTCTATGGATACAATATTCAACCTAAACAAATTTATAGAAATATTAAAATAATAGATATTGCACCAACATTATCTATTTTGCTTAGATCTGCTTTCCCAAATGCTTGTACTGGGAATCCAATAAGTGAAGTATTTCAAAACTAAAATGAATGACAAATAGCCTAAAAGTTTTATTTTCTTTATCATTTTTGTTTCTCTATTTTATCGGATGGACCCAAAATAATGATACTATTTTTGAAAATCAACTGTATCTAAAATTAAAATCATTAGACAATATTTCAGAATCTTCATGGAAGGCAGTAGAAAAATCACCAAATAATATTAGTTCATCTGTCTTCCCTTTTGGAGGTTTTTTAGACTCTATAGGACTAATTAATATTAAGCAACCCTTCGGTAAAAAAAAGGATGCTGAAAAATTATATTTAACATTTTTATTAGAGTTTACAGATAAAAACCATGATCTCAATAAAATTATAAATGATCTTAGCAAATTTAGTGAGGTTGATTATTCCGAGCCAAAATTTAAAGATTTTGAAGACTACTTACCTAATGACCCTAGCTACAGTAGTTGTTGGCATTTAAACAAAATTCAAGCAAATTTAGCTTGGGATTTAGGAGTTGGAAGTAGTAACGTTGTGGTATCTATTGTTGACGATGCTATTACAACTAATCATCCTGATTTACAAAATGTAATTTGGGTAAACCCTAACGAAATTCCCAATAATGGAATTGATGATGACAATAACGGATATATTGATGACATTAATGGATGGGACACCTATTCTAATGACAACGATCCTAGTCCTCATAGCAATACACCTGCTTGGGCACATGGAACTCATTGTGCCGGGATAGCAGGTGCCCATACAGATAATAATATAGGAATATCTGCTATTGGATTTGGAGTTTCTTTAATGGCTGTCAAAACAGCAGACAATAATGGATTGGTTAATCAAACGTGGGACGGTGTTTACTATTCTATAGTTTCTGGTGCTGATGTTATAAATTGTTCTTGGTCAAGTGGGTCTTATTCACAGACAAATAATAATATAATTGAGTTTGGTATAAATAACGGATCTATAATTGTTGCTGCTTCTGGAAATAATGGTGCAAATTTAGCAGGTAACCCTAAATATCCAGCTTGTTATAATGGAGTTATATGTGTAGCAAATACCACATCTTCAGACACCAAAGCTGGGTCATCTAATTATGGTACTAGAATTGATGTTGCTGCTCCAGGAAGTTCTATTTTAAGTACTATCCCATATTCAGGATATGACACTAAAACTGGGACATCAATGTCCGCTCCTATGGTAGCAGGATTATTAAGTCTTATGAAATCTTTTTCACCAAATACATCTAATGAGCAATTAATTGATTGTATGAAAAGCTCCTGTGATAATATAGATGCTTTGAACCCATCATATGCAGGGCTACTAGGATCTGGAAGAATCAATGCTTACCAAGCATTACTTTGTTTATCCCCTCCTGTTGCTGATTTTTTGGTTAGGGTTGAAGATAGTTGTTCTGGAGAAATTCAGTTTTCAGATGCTACCTTAGGAGTTCCCTCTTCGTGGGATTGGGATTTTGAAAGTGATGGTATAATAGACGATACAAACAGAACAGCAACAAGGTATTTTAATCAATCTGGAAGCTACAATACTACACTCACGGTCTCCAATTCTTTTGGATCCGACTCAAAAACAATTTATAACTCATTTAATATAACACTTAGCGACGCACCATCAATTCAGGACATGTATACATGTGAAGGAGATTCTGTTTTCTTTAAAACAAATTTATATTCCAATTTAAACTGGTATATAAATGAAAATGATTTTGACGAAATTTATTCTGGTGAAGAACTAATTACTGAACCAATTTTCAATGACACTTCTTTTTTTGTGTCTGAACTTTCCGATACTTCTTGTTATTCTACTGGACTTAATTTTTTTCCTATTAACGGATCTACATCTTCTAATTACTCTTATTTGCTATTTGATGTTTATCAAAAAATGACTTTAAAATCAGTAGATGTAAAGGCTACTGGAAATCAGGACAGAATTATTGTTATATTAGATAGCAGTAACCAAGTTATTTTTGAAAAGATATTTAACAATTTCAATACTGGTATTAATACATTAGAGCTTAATACTACTTTATTTCCTGGAAATAATTATAAAATAGGATTGTCTCCAAACTCACCAGTTAATCTTTTCAGAGCTAATTCTGGGGCAAACTTTCCATATGAAATTCCAGGACTGATAAGCATAACTAAGTCTGTAATTAATCCAATTAACACTTCTACACAGCAGTATTACTATTTTTTTAATTGGCAAGTTTGTGATGCATTATGTGAAAGCAAGAGAACAGAAGTTAAAATATATACTGATGATTGTGAAAATATTCAGGATCTGCAGGACATAGTAGTCTTTCCCAACCCAAACTCAGGAATATTTACAGTAAGAGTTCCGAAAAATAAATCCGGAACTTTAAAGGTTGTAAATATGCTAGGTCAAACAGTATATGAAAATAGTTTTTCAGCAATAGTGGAAAGGGTTTTTGTAAATATTCCAAGTCTTTCAAAAGGATTATACAATTTATCTGTAGTTATAAATGATAAGATGGTTGTAAAGAAATTCACTATTGGTGGGTAGTAGGTTACTACTCTAAAACACCATAAATAATTTTCCTTTGGTTTTCCGAGTTTTTATTGTCTTTTGCCTCTTTAACAAGAGTGGCTTTCTCCACTTTTGGTCCAGGAATAAAAGAACACAATTCTTTAGCAATTGAAGAAATATAATTTCTTTCTATTTTTCTAATACTGTAGACATCTTCCGGCATTTGAACTCTAATAACTCCTGCATCTACTTCTCTTCCTCTTTGGTTAAAAACGGTATAGTGGGAACTTATTTGTCTTTCTTTAATATATACGTTTCCTGGCTTAGAAAATGCTCTTCCAATATGAAATTCATTAATAAAAATGTAGTAATTTGTTCTGTATTTATTGTTCAATTCTTCCAATAGATTTGGGTTTTGAATAATAACATTCATAAATCTTTCTTCGGTATAATTGAAAGTATGAATTTCCCCATTATCAAGATTTCCTCTGTTATACTTTGCTTTTTCGTGAAGTTGGTTGGTGTGGTGTACAAATTTATTTAATCTTTCTTTAATTAAATCAGTTTGTTTAGTTGCTACTTGAACCGTATCTTTAGATTTTACTTTCTCGTATTTTAAACCAATACTATTATATATATAATTTAAAATCTGTGAATTAGAGTCTTTATGATGTTCTAAAGAAATTGCAGGAGTTTTATTGCTAATAGAGAGAAGTATTTGCTCAGAAATCCCTTTTTTCATCTCCTCTTTTATTGAAGAATAATTTAGCCTGTTATATTCTGCAATTTCATTATCGATAGCAGAAGAATACATTTTATTTTCGAAAGGAATGATTAATATTTTATTGTTTTTGTCCTGTTTGTAAACTTCAAACTGGTCGTATTCTGGAATACTTTGGGCGAAGTAAATACATAGCTTAAAGAGGAACAATAAAAAGAAAAAAATATTTTTAAACATTTCTTTTTGTTTTCACAAAAGTAAATGGTAACTCTCCTTATTATATTTTGTATATCAAAAGATTATACCCAAACAGATGTTTAAAAGTAACAATTTAGCCGCTAATGAACCTGTATAGATCCATACCATTGGCATAAATTAGCAAAGAAAATAGCAATACCATTCCCACCACTTGTGCTCTTGTTAAAAACTGATCACTAGGTGGTTTGCCAGCAATCATTTCATAAATTAAAAACATTACATGCCCGCCGTCTAAAGCAGGTATTGGAAGTATATTCATAAATGCCAAGATAATAGATAGTAAAGCAGTCATGGCCCAAAACTTTTGCCAATCCCATTTGTTTGAAAACATACTTCCTATAGATCCAAATCCACCTATTTGCTTTGCTCCTTCTTTATTGAAAATTAATGAAAGAGATTTTACATAATTGCTTAAAGTTTGAGTCCCTTTTTTAATTCCAGTTGGGATAGCTTCCACAATAGAATATTTTTTAAATTCAATAACAGACCTTTCTAATTTATTGGATTTAAAGTATCCAATAGCACCATTTTCGTTGGTATATACTTTAATAGTTTTTAATAAATTATTTCTAAAAAAAGCGATTTCAACTTCTTGAGATTTATGTTTTTGAAGTTCATTTCTAAAATCTCTAAAAAAAGGAGTGCTTAATCCATTTATACCCACTATGCTATCTCCAACTTTAAATCCAGCATTGAATGCATTATTTCCTGTAACAAGTGAGTCAATTGTATTGTAAATTCTTAATTCACTTAAAATCCCTACTCCTTTGTTTCTAAGTAATTCATCTATAATATTCTCTGGTAGAGCTAAAGAAATAATTTCTTTATTTCTTTTGATTTTTATATTTCTTTTTCCATCTATTAAAATTCTTTTTTCTGCACTTCCAAATTCTATAATTTTTTCATCCCCAACTTCAACAATTAAATCACCGTCTTGAAATCCATAAGATTCAAAAATAGGATTACTTAGATGTGCTCCATAAGGAATTTTGTCATTTGATATATAACCATCTCCCCAAACAAAAAGCATCATTATATAGATTAGTAATCCTAATATTAGGTTTACAGTTACTCCACCAACCATAATAATTAATCTTTGCCAGGTTGGCTTTGATCTAAATTCCCATTCTTCTGGGTCTTTACTTAGCTGTTCTTGGTCCATGCTTTCATCAATCATACCAGCTATTTTCACATATCCTCCTAATGGCAATATTCCTATGCCGTACTCAGTTTCTCCAAACTTTTTCTTAAAAAGAGAAAATGGCCAATCAAAAAACAAATAGAACTTTTCAACTTTTGTTTTAAATAGTTTTGCCGGAATAAAATGTCCAAGTTCATGAAGTACAATCAGTAACGAGAGACTCATTATAAATTGTGTTATTTGAATTATTGTTTCCATTGAGAATTGAAATTAGTCGGCAAATATATATTAATTATGCATGAGTATATAAACAGTTTAAAATATTAGAACAAAAAAAAGCCCCAAAAGGGGCTTTTAATAATATTAAATAGAAGAAATTATTTTAGAATAATTTTTTCAGTTTTAATTTGATTGTCATTAGAAATCTCTGCATAGTAAATTCCCTTAGCGTAAGATCTTAAATCCATTGTATAAGTAAATCTATTAGGATTAAATTGTTCGATTAACTTTCCATTATTATCAAAAATTTTGATGGATTTAATGTTACTAGATGAATTAAATGAAATAAAATCACTAGTTGGATTTGGGAATACATTTACAGATATTTTGCCACTTTGAATTCCAAGTGTATTTCCAGGTAACATTAGAGTGTTTACAATTCTTGGACAAAAGAATCCAAGAGTTGAATCTATATAAGCAGTAGCTTTAGCCACACTAACATCAGGATTTGTAGCAAGACTACTCATGTATGCGTCAGTCCCCACACTTGCAGGAAGTCCTTGACCAACTGCTAATGCAATTGTAGTTAAAGAATCAAAATAATCCCATGGAGCGCCTTCACCAGGATTTCCGGTTACAAATGGAAAAACATTGTCTACGGATGATCCTATTGTATCACCACTAAAATCTAAAGTTCCAACAATGCTATTTGAAGCAGCTTTTGCAGCCAATGTATAAGCATCAAAAAGGGTAGGTATATCATCATTATTTCCTAACATATTTGCTTTTGCAACTACATCATAAGAACCACTAATATCAGAAACAATATTTACTCCTGAGACAGAAAGATTACCAGTAGTATATCTTGCAATTGCATCTAAATTACCATGAACTGCTGCAATTGGTTTGTCACCAGCTTCAAGCCAAGAAAGGTCACCGATAGCACCCCCCATATTCAATATCATATCGTGATCACTAGAATAGCCAGCGTGGTTTGTAGTATTATAGGCAGGGTTACCACCATAACCAAACCAGTCACCCATAACAGTTGTATCAATTAAAGGCAATGCAGTAACAGGATCAAGGAATTTAGGCAATTGAATTTCAGACAACTTGTCAACAGAGTTTAAACAAGTAGCGATCCATCCACCAGTCCCTTGACCAACAATAATAATTCTAGATGTATCAATTCCATAAGTATTACCATTTTCATAATCCATTCTTAAATATCTTATAGCAGCTTTAACATCTTGAATTCCTCTGTAAGCAGCCTTCATTAAGCTTGCTGCTCTTTCTGGCTCAGTTGGTAGCTGAGGATTCCATCCTGCTCTATAATCAGTATTAGCAACTACATAACCTCTAGCAGCATATTGATTACAAAAAACCTGGGTTGCATAATCAAATGTTCTAGAACCAGTAGCATTTCCATTTCTAATTATTGGAGCAAATGTTCCAGTATGCAAATAAATAATTAATGGTCTTTCTGAAACTGTATCGCCAGAAGGTTGAAAAATATCCATCTCTAATGCTGGCATTGTAAATAATATGGGCGTAGGAGGATTCGTAGTACTGTCTAGTCCAATTGGCACTGTAGCTCCCGTTGCAACAGGCAAAGCCTCGCCTAGTAAAACAGATTGGTTAACTGCATATACTATATTATTGGTAGTGTCTACTGTAGGAAACACAGGGTCTAAATATCTTGTTTGCCCAATAGAAATTGATGAACAAATAAATGTCAAAACAAATAGAAAGCTAAAAGTAATTTTTTTCATAAGGTTGTTTTTGTGAATAATTTGGGTCTAATTTACGCAAAAATTAAATAATTATTAAATTTTAAGGATCTAAAATCTATTTTAATCTTTAAAATCGAATGTCAATGATAGGTAGATCATTCTACCTACATAAGGTCCACCATAAACTTGAAGAATCTTATTATTTAAAATATTTGACCCGCCTAACTTTATAGAAAGATTTTGTTTGGTTAAGTTTTTAGTCATTTGAAAATCTAATAAACCATAGGTTGGCACATAGCCTGTAAACTGTGGAGAACCCTCAAACTCAAACCCTTTTACCCATTTATAATTTAAGTTAAAGGATATCTTTTTTAACAGTGACTTATCAAACATTTTAAGGTCAATCTCTTTCCCAGAAAAGCCTAAATTAAACTTATGTTCTGGAGTATTGTATGCAGGAATAATAGGGTCGTCATTTTGTTTATTCAATACATTCCAAGAATAATTTCCATTAATAGTAAATTGATTATCTATGTAATAGTTTAGCCCAGTTGATAATCCTTGAGTAGTGATAATTTTTTCTGAGTTAGTAGCTACTCTGTAAACATCTAAAATCTCTAATCCAAGAGCGTCTACATAAATTTCTGCGCCAGTTATGAATCCAATAAAATTGGTATACCAATTATAGTAATAATTAGCATCTATAAACAACTTACCACCAAGTGCTCCTCTATATCCAAATTCAAGACATTTTACTTCTTCTGGTCGGATAGGATCTAAGTTGAAACTAACTAATGAATCAGTATTTCTTCCCGATGTTGAGTATGAATAAATAGATTCTATGGTGTAAAGATTCTCGTATCCGTTAATATTTCCAACTAATTTAGCTCTTCCAACATTATAATACTGATACTGGTTAAGTAATGTTGGGTTTCTTATGGCAGAAGTAAATGTCGATCTAACAGTATGATTTTCATTAATATTATAAATTCCAGAAATTGCTTGAGTAGGAATAAGATTAAAATTTTGGTTTTTATCTAACCTTATTGACCCTTTTAATATTAATTGATCGCTTAGGAAGCTTTTTTCAACTCCCAGATAACTACCAGCTTCTTTATTGACTATTGTATTATTTATAGTGTCTCCATTTGCACTTATCGAGATAGTATCGCTAAATAAAGATCCACCTGATTTTGGAGTATAAATTCTGAAGTTACTACCAAGTGTAATTTTCCAAAAGTCATTTTTCCAAATTTTTTCTCCATGTCCGTGATAAAGTGCAGATTTGTCTACTATTTTAGATCCACCATCAAGAACAGATGCTGTTGAAGTAATTTCATTAAATAAAGAGTCAAATCGGTTAGTGCCAACCTCATAAAAAGAAGTTACTCCCATATTTGGATGTGAACTGTTGGCGTTGTTAGCACTTTCTTCATGCCAATTAACTAGAGAATCCACAGGAATGCCATCAATTAAATTGAAAATATCCGTAAAATTTACTGGATAAGCTACACCATTTATAAAAGCAGGTTGCCAATTTACAGATGGGTCTAAGCTTTCTACTTTTGGTGAAATATTATCTCTCCAATAGGTTTTATATAATTCATGGTAGTCAACATCTGTTGCCGCAGCATTTTGCAATTGAAATGCTGTTAACACAGCATCGTAACTATCTCCTGCATTTTCGTGAGTTGCATAAAGCCTAACGAAAAAATCATTGTTTTTTTTAAGCTCTAGTTTGTTTTGGAAAAATCTAATGTTTTTTAAACTAAAGCGGTTGTCTCCCTGATATACAGTAGTTCCTGTAGAAAAATTAGTTGAAGAAAAAAGCTCCATAGAATTGTCAAACAAGTAATGCATCCCAAAACTTGTTTTAAGATTTTCAGTATTGTAGTCTACTAAATCTTGTTCCCAATATCCCTTTCTATGCCATCTTTCTAGTCCAGGGTAAGCCATTATACTAGCAGTATCAGCTTCGCCGTCCAAGCCATAAATCATTTGATTTAAGATTGGATTTAGGTTTTCATCTCCATATCGATTTACAGCATCGTAACCACCAGGACTAATTTCGTTAGTTTCTAAATCTGCAACACTTGCAGAATTGTCTGCAACCCAATCGTCAGCATTCATATAATAGATATTAAACTTATAAGCAAACCTGTCTTTTCCTTTTTTATCCTTTATTACTTTAGCGTATCTAACAGCATATTCATTTAAAAACCGCTCTCCTAGTTTAACGCTAGCTGATAACCCTGAAAATAAAAATGGATTTTTAGTCTCCATACTAATAACTCCATTAAATGCATTAGGACCATAAAAAGCAGAACTTGCACCAGAAATAATTTCGACTTTCATTAAGTCTAGTTCAGATGCTCCAAGAAAATTACCTAAAGCAAAATTTAACCCAGGGGAAGCATTGTCAACACCATCTATTATTTGAAGTGACCTTACTGGAGAAGTGCTGTTAAATCCTCTTGTGTTTATCACTCTAAAACCAAGACTTGCAGAAGTCATATCAACGCCTTTCATATGGCTTAGTCCTTCATAAAAGTTGGTTGCGGAAGTCTGCTTAATATCGTTAATATCCATAGACTCTATACTTAAAGGAGATTCTTTAAGTTTTTTACTTATTCCAGAAATTACTTCAACCGCCTTCAGCTGTAGATCTTTACTTTTTAAACCAACTTTTAATCTTTGGTTATCAATTAAATCAATGACTTTTGAGTCATATCCGATGTAGGAAACTTCAATGCTAAATGGCAAAGGAATATTGGTTTTAATTACAAAATCTCCATTAAAGTCTGTCACACATCCATAATTAGAATTAACTATTTTAACAGAAGCACCAATAAGTTCTTCATTGGTTTCCTCATCTAATATTTTTCCCGTAATATTTGTTTGAGAAAAGGCATTAAGCACTAAAAAATTAGCTATTAAAAATAGTATGAAAGGATGTTTAATCACATGTGAAATATATGACATATTTGGCGAAAGTATAAATTAATTTTTTAATTAAAATTAAATATAATCAGTGTTTCATAAAAATTAATACCTGTATTCGCAAAGACAATTTTATAAGAATTTGAAAAAAGGTATATTTGCAAAAAAAAATAAATATGTTAAAACCAGTTATTGAAAAAGCATTAAACAAGCAAATAGAGTTGGAGGCATCTTCATCTCAATTTTACTTATCAATGGCTTCTTGGACAGAAACCAAAGGGCTAAGCGGATCGTCTTCATTTTTATACCAACACAGCGATGAAGAGAGACAACATATGTTGAAACTGGTAAAATTTATTAATGAAAGAGGAGGTATTGCCTTAATCCCTGCTCTAATTCAGCCACCTAAGACTTTTAAATCGTTGACCCACGTTTTCGAATCTTTGCTAGAACATGAATTAAACGTTACCGAGAGCATTAATAATATCGTTGGTCTTTGCTTGGATGAAAAAGATTTTACTACCCATAATTTTATGCAGTGGTATGTTGCAGAGCAGTTAGAAGAAGAAGCTTTGGCAAGAACCATCATTGACAGGCTTAATATGATCGGTAATGACAAAGCTGGAATGTATTTATTTGATAGAGATTTGTCAAAAGATATTCCTCAAGAGACACAACTTTAAAAAAGTTTATGATTTGTAGAATATTTTTCATATTCTTTTTTCTGTTTTTTTTCCAAAAAGGGAATCTAATATCTCAGTATAGAGACCCTTTCACTGAAAAAACAAAAGGAATTAATTTTAAAAAGAGAAATAAAAGAATTTCAAAAAAAACAAAGAATTTATTTTCTAGCGTAGAAAAAAATAATGGTATATATGGTTTAGACCACGACCCATTCAAGTTTAACAAAAAAAATTTCTATGAACCTACAGGTGTTGAGGAAGATAGCTTCACAACAAAACATAGAAAAATGGCATACAGCTATAAATACAACAAGAAGAAATTAAAGAAAAAAGCCTTTAAAAGCAGAAAAAAACACTTGAAAAAAATGAATTAATAATAAAGATTTTTGAGTGTTTTAAATTCTTTACTATTTTTACGTTAATTTTATATAATGCCTAGTAGATTTAAAATATCGTTTTTATTTGGATTGATCATTTTTTTTAATTCTACAAGTGTAATATCACAACCCGACCCTGCAAAAGCATCAAGAATGAAAGTTCAGGGAATATATCTCTACTCTTTTGCTAAAAATGTATATTGGCCAAGTGCATATAGTACTGGAGATTTTACAATTGGGATTTACGGAAGTAAAGACTTATTTGACCAACTTAGTGCCAACTTTAAAGGAAAGATGACAGGTAGCCAGAATATAATTTTTGACTTTTACGAATCTACATCTGATATTGCTGACTGCCATATGCTCTTTATTGGAAAAGAAGAAACAAGTACAATCCCAAAGGTTAAAAAAGTCTTGGATGAAAAAACCTTGTTAGTTACAGAACTTAAAGACATTTCTAATTCTAGCAGTTCTATGATTAATTTTGTTTACGTACAAAGTAGGCTTAAGTTTCAATTAAATAAATCTGAAGCAGAAAAAAACAATTTTAAAATAGGACAAACTTTAACTAAATTAGCTTATTCAATAATATGAGTTTCTTTAAAAACATATTGTCAATTGTTCTAATTTTTGGAGTTTTCTCCACTACATT
>PYIJ01302292.1_pt1 | contig 13141 bp, 13 predicted proteins | sample 3578051 | NCBI WGS metagenome assembly PYIJ01 (sample SAMN08408021, study PRJNA431606) | Marine metagenome isolate SA_KN192-05_S13_5m, whole genome shotgun... | biome: marine; feature: oceanic pelagic zone; material: water; isolation source: surface water sample, 0.2-0.8 um fraction ... | reverse complement strand
AGTTATTCATGGAAACGCTGGACGACCCCTTTGTCGCCATTGAGCACGAATTGGCGGCTTGTCCGTTGGGCGAGGCGGCCGATGCAATTATTGTCGATGTGCATGCCGAGGCGACATCTGAAAAAATGGCGATGGGGCATTTTTGCGACGGGCGCGCGAGCCTTGTGGTCGGCACCCACACCCATGTGCCGACGGCGGATACACAGATTTTGCCGAATGGCACGGCCTATCAAACCGACGCCGGCATGTGCGGCGATTATGACAGTGTTATAGGCATGGAAAAAGAAGAGCCGTTAAAGCGCTTCCGCACGAAATTGCGCGGCGGGCGCTTTGCTCCGGCACCGGGCACGCCGACGCTTTGCGGCTTGGTGGTGGAAACCGACGACCAAAGCGGTCTGGCGGTTGATATTGCGCCGCTTCGTTTCGGCGGCAGGCTTTCCAGTACGGCGATGAACGGCTAACCTATGTCGAGTGATTCGGCATCCCTTCACGGTGCTGTGACCGTTGAATTTTCACTTTGGCAGAGTTGAACGTTATGGCAGGCCATTCCAAATTCAAAAATATTCAGCACCGCAAGGGTGCGCAGGATAAAAAGCGCGCGAAAATCTTCTCGCGACTGGCAAAAGAAATTACCGTGGCCGCCAAAATAGGCATGCCGGATCCCGACAGCAATCCGCGCCTGCGCACGGCCATACTCGCGGCTCGCGCCCAAAATATGCCAAAAGACAATATTGAACGTGCCATCAAAAAAAGCGCTGATGCAGATGACGAAAATTATGACGAAGTGCGCTATGAGGGTTTTGGTCCGGGCGGGATCGGCGTGATTGTCGAAACGCTGACCGACAATCGCAATCGCACGGCAAGCGATGTGCGCTCAACCTTTTCCAAGTCGGGGGGCAATATGGGTGAAACCGGTTCGGTTTCTTTCATGTTCGACAGGGTCGGCTCGATCGAATACGGGCCTGATGCCGCCGATGCTGAAACGGTGTTCGAGGCGGCCATCGAAGCCGGTGCCGAAGATGTGGTATCGGGCGAAGACGGTCATGAAATCATCTGTTCGATGGAGGATTTGCATGGCGTGGTCGATGTGCTTGCCGGTGTTTTGGGTGAGCCGCAAGCGGCAAGCATTGTGTGGAAATCGCAAAATGATGTGCCCGTCGATGCCGAGGCTGCCGAGATGGTTTTGAAATTCATGGACGCGCTCGACGACCTTGACGATGTGCAAAATGTTTACGCAAATTTTGATATTGCCGATGAGGTGATGGAAAAATTGTCAAGCTGAGCAGAAGGTAAAATTCGCATGAGCACCAACCCCAGCCATCGCCTGATCGGGCTTGACCCCGGGCTTCGTTTTACCGGCTGGGGGGTTATCGACGTGACGGGCCCGAAACTCGTTCATGTGGCAAACGGATCCATAGCCTCAAAACAGGCTGACTCGTTGCCGACGCGCCTTTTGCAAATCGAAAGCGGGCTGGAAGAAGTGTTTGACGCTTGGGCGCCTGACCATGCGGGGGTGGAGCAAACTTTCGTCAATCGCGACGGTGCCGCCACCCTCAAGCTGGGTCAAGCCCGCGCGGTTTGCCTGCTGGTACCAGCGCGGCGCAATATTCCGGTGCATGAATATGCGCCGAATTTCATCAAACGCGCGGTGACGGGGTCAGGCCATGCGGCCAAAGAACAAATTGCGGCCATGATAAAGGTGTTGTTGCCGCAGGCGCGCGCTGCGGATGAGCATGCCGCCGATGCGCTTGCTGTGGCTATTACGCTGGCCCATGCCGGAGACCTTGGCGGACGTCTGGCGCAAGCTCTTGAGGTCAGCAAATGATCGGGCGGTTGCGCGGTCGCCTGGACGGGCGCGGTGAAAATTGGGTGCTCGTGGATGTGGGCGGCGTCGGCTATATGGTCGAAGGCTCGGCGCGGCTACTGGACGGATGCCCGCCCGACGGTGAGGCAGTGTCTCTGGCAATCGAAACTTATGTGCGCGAAGACCAGTTTCGGCTATTCGGTTTTTTGAGTGAAGAAGAGCGCGGCTGGTTCAAGCTCCTCATGGGTGTGCAAGGGGTTGGGGCCAAGGTTGCGCTGGCCATTCAAGGTGTTTTGTCGCCCGCCGATCTTGTGCAGGCCGTGGCCGCCGAAGACAAGGCCATGGTTGCCCGCGCGCCCGGTGTCGGCCCGAAAGTCGCCCAGCGCATTGTGCAGGAGTTGAAAGACAAAATACCCGAAGCCGCCTTTGGTGCAGCCGTAAGTGCTGATGCCGGCGGGCCAGCCTCGCAAGCCCATCTTGATGCCATGTCGGCGCTGACCAATTTGGGATATCAGCGCGCCGAGGCGCATCGCGCCCTGCAAGCGGCAGCTGCGGCATCTGAGGGTGATGAGGGCGAGAGTGCTGAAACCTTGATCCGGAAGGCCCTGAAGGAGTTGGCAAAATGACCGATAGGCTAACGGATGCAGCAGGCCACGATAACGATAGCGCCTTGCGGCCGACCTCGCTTGACGGGTTTATCGGCCAGAAAAAAGGCCGCGAAAACCTGTCTGTTTTCATCGGCGCGGCGCGCGGGCGCAAGGAAGCCCTCGATCATGTGCTGCTTGCTGGTCCGCCGGGGCTTGGCAAAACCACGCTGGCGCAGATTATCGCGCGTGAGTTGGGGGCCGGCTTTCGCTCGACCTCCGGTCCGGTCATTTCAAAAGCCGGTGATCTGGCATCGCTTCTGACAAATCTGGAGCCGCACGATGTTTTGTTCATCGATGAGATACATAGGCTGAGCCCGGCGGTTGAAGAAATATTGTACCCGGCAATGGAAGATTTCGAGCTTGATTTGATGATCGGCGAAGGCCCTGCCGCGCGCTCGGTCAAAATCGATTTGCCGCCTTTCACACTGGTCGGCGCGACCACGCGCTCCGGCTTGCTAACAACGCCCTTGCGCGACCGCTTCGGTATTCCGGTTTATCTTGAATTTTACGACATTGAAGAATTGGAACAGATTATCCGCCGCAATAGCGAACTGATGGGGCTGGATGTCACCGATGAAGGCGCGCGCGAAATAGCCGGACGCGCGCGTGGCACGCCGCGTGTGGCGGGGCGCTTATTGCGGCGCGTGCGCGATTTTGCAAGCTTTGAAGAGGCGACCCGCATTGATGCCAAACTTGCTGACCGCGCGCTCAAACGTCTCGATGTTGACAGCCGCGGGCTGGACGCGCTCGACCACCGCTATTTGAAAGTGATGGCCGAAAAATTCATGGGCGGGCCGGTTGGCATTGACACAATGGCCGCCGCATTGGGCGAGCCGCGCGATGCGCTGGAAGATATTGTCGAGCCGTTTCTGATCCAGCTTGGGTTTGTCAATCGCACGCCGCGAGGCCGCGTTCTTATGCCGGTGGCGTTTGAACATTTGGGGCTGGAATTGCCGCGCGGTTATGATGGCGACCTTTTTGACACAGCCAAGGAATAAGGGATACGGGGCGAATGGACGGCGCGTTTACAGACAAAATTCATAAACTTGATGTGCGTGTCTATTACGAAGACACTGATTTTTCCGGTGTTGTGTATCATGCCAATTATCTGAAATTCGCCGAGCGCGGCCGCACTAGTTTCCTGCGTCTTGCCGGTGTCATACATTCTGATTTGCTTACACATGAGCCGCCGTTGGCCTTTGTCGTGCGGGGTATGAATATCGAATTTGTTGCCCCGGCGCGCATCGACGATGTGCTGGTGGTGGAGACGATTTTTACCGCCGCGCGAGGCCCGCGCCTTACCGCCTGGCAAACCATTCGTCGAGACGGGGAACTATTATGGCAGGCAGAAATTCTGGCGGCCTGCATTGACCTTGATGGCAAGCCGCGGCGCATGCCTGCGAGAACGGTCGACCAGATGGCGCCATGGCTCACCGATAAGCCGCCGGATTTTAATGCGCCGCAACGCTGGTAACGCCCGTTAGCCCAAGTTTTGTCACAATCCCACTATAGTCTAGCCCGTAAATGGAGAGAGGTATGAGATGGAAACGGTAGCTCTTGATTCGTCTGCGCTGGCCACAGTCACAGATTTTTCATTATGGGCGCTATTTATACGCGCCGATATTGTCGTCAAACTTGTCATGATCGGACTGATTTTCGCATCTGTCTGGAGCTGGGCGATTATTTTTGAGAAAACATTTCTTTTTCGGCGCATCGATAAGGCGGCAGAGGATTTCGAACAGCAATTTTGGTCGGGAGACTCGTTGCAAAACCTCTATCGTAAGGTCAACTCGGGTCGCCCCGACCCAATGTCGGGCGTTTTCATTGCCGCCATGCGCGAGTTTGCCCGCGGCGAGACGGGTAAGAAGAACCAGAACAATGACAATTTAATTCGACGGGTGGAGCGCATACTGACCTCTGCCGTGGCGCGCGAAATGGGGCTATTGGAGCGGCGTATGCTGTTTCTGGCAACAGTCGGAGCGGTTGCGCCCTTTGTCGGTCTTTTCGGAACGGTATGGGGCATTATGAACAGCTTTCAGGCGATTGCCATGACGCGCGACACCAATTTGGCCGTTGTTGCGCCGGGTATTGCCGAAGCCCTTTTTGCCACCGGTTTGGGCTTGCTGGCGGCCATTCCTGCCGTTATCGCCTATAATAAATTTTCCCATGATCTGACGCGGTTCGGAGCGCGTCTTGATTTGTTTGCCGATGATTTTGCCGTGCTGCTCGCGCGCCAGTCTGACAACGGATAAAAGCGATGGGCACGTCGACTTCCGAAAAAAAACCGGCCTCACAGCGGCGCCCACGCTACCAGCCCATGAGCGAGATCAATGTAACCCCGATGGTCGATGTGATGCTGGTGCTGCTGATTGTATTCATGGTCGCCGCCCCGCTATTGACGGTGGGTGTGCCCGTCAATCTGCCCAAGGCCGGCGCACAGGCGCTGACGGGCGATGATGAGCCACTGGCGATTTCGGTCAATCAGGGCGGCCAGATTTTTATCGAGGAAACGGAAGTTAATCTGCGTGACCTCGTGCCCCGACTGAAGGCCCTGATCGGCACCGGATATGATCAGCGTATTTATGTGCGCGGCGACCGTGATGTGGCCTACGGGCGTGTGGCGGCGGTGGTGGCGCGCATAAACAATGCCGGATTTACCCGAGTCGCGCTGGTTACCGAACAAGATAGCGGGCGTAAATAGCCCCGTGATTGCCGGTCGTGACATATCCGCCTCTCTTGGGCTTCACGTCACACTAGCAGTCGTTGTGGGGTTTTGGACCCCCGTCATGACAGTGCTTGATACAAATGATGCTTTATTGCCGGTGGAGATTGTGACGGTGGAAGAGTTCACCCGCTTGACGCGCGATAAACCGAAAAAAGAAATTTTGAAGAAAGAAACCGCTCCGGCAAAACCTGCCCCGCCCGTGGCGCGTGAGACGGCCCCGCCGCCCCCTGTGCCTGCCGAGGCCATGCCGCTTTCTGAACCGGTGCGCGAAAAACCGCCGGTTGCCGACAGTTATACCGATCCGGTTGAAAAAGCACCTGCCGAAACCAGCCCTATACGCCAGTTGCGGCCCGTGGCGCGGCCCACACCGCCCAAGCCCAATCCGGTGCTGGATGTGTCGCAAATACGCGCTTTGCTCAATAAAACGCCCGATACGCCGGCAGAGGCCGAGCCGGTGGCGGAAGAAGAAGTGGCTTCTGAAAATATCAGATTGACCCTAAATGAGATTGACGCCTTTCGCACCCAGATGCGGCGTTGCTGGAACCCGCCATCGGGCGCGCGCAATGCTGAAGATTTGATTGTGCAAGTGCGTGTGTCGCTGGCACCGAACGGCATGATTTCGGCCGGCCCCAAAGTTATGAACCGTACGCAATTGGGCGACCCGTTTTTCCGCGCCGCGGCTGAAAGCGTGTTGCGCGCCATTCGCCGGTGCCAGCCGTTTGAAATGCCGCCCGAAAAATATGCCGCTTGGCGCGACATTGAATTAAAGTTTGATCCCGGCAAAATGCTGGGGGGTTAGCAGGAAGGGTTGTTTCATGGGTATTCGTAATTTTCTGGGATGGGTGGTCGCGCTGGCCGTGTTCGCAAGCGCACCGGCCGGTGCTGCGCTGAAGATTGATATCACACAAGGCAATGTCGAGCCGCTGCCCATTGCGGTGCTGGATTTTGTCAGTGAAGACGGAGTAGGCATGAAACTGGCCCAAGTCGTCACGGCGGATCTGGAGCGTTCGGGATTGTTTCGCCCCATAGAGCGCGCCGCCTTTATTGAAACGCAAGTCGATGTGAATGTACGCCCGCGCTTCCGCGATTGGCGGCTGGTCAATGCGCTTGCGTTGGTTACCGGCCGCGCCATTCGCCAGAATGACGGCCGTCTGAGGGTTGAATTCAGATTGTGGGATGTGGTTGCCCAGCAACAAATGACGGGCCTGCAATTCTTCACCACGCCGGAGAACTGGCGGCGCATTAGCCATCTTGTGGCTGATGCAATTTATGAACGCCTGACCGGAGAAACCGGATATTTCGACACACGCATTGTTTTTGTGTCTGAGTCCGGGCCCAAAAACAAGCGCGTCAAGCGGCTGGCAATCATGGACCAAGACGGCTATGCCCGCAGCGAATTGACCGACGGGCGCACGCTGGCGCTGACCCCACGCTTCAGCCCAACCGCGCAGGAAATCACCTATTTGTCTTATTATCGCAACAAGCCGCGCGTTTATCTGCTGAATATCGAGACCGGGCAGCAGGAAGTCGTCGGTGATTTTCCGGGCATGACCTTTGCGCCACGGTTTTCACCCGACGGCCAGAAAATTGTGATGAGCCTTGAGCGCAACGGCAATTCGAATATTTACACAATGGATTTGCGTACCCGCGAAACCCGGCGGCTTACCTCGTCTCTCGCCATTGATACCGCTCCGTGCTACGCGCCCGATGGCGGGCAAATCGTTTTCGAGTCCGATCGCATGGGCACACAGCAAATTTATATTATGGAATCCGACGGTACAAATGTGCGGCGCATCAGCTATGGCGAGGGCCGATATGCAACACCCGTCTGGTCTCCGCGCGGCGATCTGATCGCCTTTACCAAAACCTATAAGGGCCGGTTTCTCATCGGTGTGATGAAAACCGATGGCAGCGGCGAGCGCATTTTGACCGAAGGGTTCCACAATGAAGGCCCGGCATGGTCGCCAAACGGCCGTGTATTAGCGTTTTTCCGCGAGAGCAAAGGTGCCGATGGCGGCCCCAAATTATGGACGGTGGATGTTACAGGATATAATGAACAACCCGTACCGGTGGAAGGCTGGGCATCAGACCCGGCATGGTCGCCGCTCATCCGTTAGACTCCAAATTTGAAAGGCTATCTTTGCACGCGTTTGCAGGTTTACATTTCTGCGCGGTTTTGGTTTAACAAAGCTGTCTAATTTGTTTTGTTATTATAAAACGAGCCAAGTACGTTCATATCGGTTTATTCGGAAGGAAGCCCATGATGACCACTTATTCACCTTTGAAAAAAATTGCGGCATTTGGTTTTGCAGCCATGGTTCTCGCAGCATGTGCCGCGCCAAGCTACACAACCGGTTCGGCTTCTTCATCCGCATCGGGCGGTTCGGCATCGGCCAAATATCTGGTCGACAATGTTGGCGACCGCGTTTTCTTCGAGACAGACCGGTCTGTTCTTGATGCTTCGGCCCGCGGCACGCTGGTGCAACAGGCTGAATGGCTGAACCAGAATGGCGGCATCAATATGACTATTGAAGGCCATGCTGACGAACGCGGCACACGCGAATACAATCTGGCTCTTGGTGCACGTCGTGCCAATGCCGTGCGCGACTTTCTGATCTCTCAGGGCGTAAACGCCAGCCGTCTGCAGACGATCTCTTTTGGTAAAGAGCGTCCGGTTTCTCTGTGCGCGGAAGAAAGCTGCTGGTCGAAAAACCGTCGTTCGGTTTCAACCATCCGCTAATCCCGGAACACTTTTCGTAAAGGGCGTCTTTTCAGGCGCCCTTTGCTTTTTGCCCTATTTTTGCCAGCATTTTAGTGCATGTTTAAGACTATGAAAAACTTCGTGTTACTCACATGTCTGGGTCTTGCCTCGGTTACGCTGAGTGTTGTGGCGGCGCAAGAAGCGTCCGCGCCAGAGACGGCGGTCGAGGTTCCGTTGATTGAGGTGCCCGTTATCGAAGCCCCCTTAACACCGCTTGCGCCGCCGCCTTATGGCTCGGTTGATGGTGGTGACAATAAGTCGGGTGTGAAAACCGGCATCGCGGCGCTTCAGGCGAAAATTACCGAGCTTGAACAGCGCATGGCGGCCGACCGCACGCTGATGATGCGCCAGCAAATGACACGGCTGCGCACGATTGACCAACGTTTGGAAGAAATGGCGGTGCAAATTGGTGAATTGGGGATCAGCCCGCCCGCTGAGGCGGGGAACATCAATACAACGAACCCGCCCCCGACACAGATAGATGATGCTTTCGCGGACCCTGCAAAAGCCGCCGGTATTCGCTTGCGCCTTAGCACGATTGAAGAAAATTTGCGCCAGGTAAGCGGCCAGACGGCAGAGCTTGTGCAGTCGCTGGACAAGCTGAGTCAACAGGTTGAAACCGTGCGCCAAGACAATGAGTTTCGTTTTCAGCAGATCGAAGGCAGTCTGGGCCGCGCGGCGCGTGACCCCGATGCCATGCCCTCGGAAGAGCCGGAAGTGCTGGGACAAATTCGCATGGCGACACCGGTCGAAAAGCTGGACGCGCCGGTGAGTGAGGGCGAAGGGTCGGTTGCGCTGATTGGCGAGGGCGATTTGCCCATGCAAAATTCATCGGCGGAGGCCGCCATTCGGCCACCGCTCAATGATCCCAAAGACCTTTATGATCGCGCTCTCGCAGATTTGCGCGCGGGCGCATACGCGGGTGCACAAACCGACTTCGAGCAAATGTTGGTGCGTTTTCCGGCTCACAAACTCGCGGGCAATGCGCAATATTGGTTGGGCGAAACCTTTTATGTGCGCCGTCAGTTCAAGCAGGCGGCAGAGGCGTTTTTGGCAGGTTATACGACCTATCAGGAAAGCACTAAAGCCCCTGACAGCCTTCTTAAATTGGGCATGACACTGGCGGCAATGGGCGAGAAAAAAACAAGTTGCGATGCGTTCAAGGAATTGGCTGTGAAATTCCCCCAAGCACCGCAGGCGATTGCCAAGCGTGTGCAGATTGAAAAAGCCCGTGTCGGCTGCGCGTCCTGAGAAAAAACCGCCAACCACCGCGCCGCGTTTTCTCGCGGCGTTGAAACAGCTTGCCCCGCACGCGCAGTACGCTTTGGCCGTGTCGGGCGGGCGTGACTCGATGGCACTTGTCGCGCTGGCCGCGGCGGCGCATAAAAAACCCAATGCTCCCAAGTTTCACGTCGTCAGCGTCGACCATGGTTTGCGAAAAGAAGCACGACAGGAAATGCGCCTTGTGGCCGAAACCTGCCGACGGGTTGGCTTGCCGCATAAAGTTTTGCGAGGCGACACACCGCTGGGCGCAGGCGGCATTCAGCAGGCGGCGCGCGAATTGCGCTATCGGCTCATGGCCGGCTGGTGCGCAAAGCGCAAAATTCCTGCTCTGATTGTTGCCCACCATCAGCGCGACCAGGCCGAAACATTATTGATGCGGCTGGCGCGCGGCAGCGGCGTTGACGGGTTGTCGGGCATGGCACCGGTGCAAAAGCTGGAAACCGCCGCCGGAGATTTGCAAATTCTCAGGCCGTTTCTGGAGACCGATCCAGCACTTTTGGCCGGTATTGTGCGAAGGGCCAAATTTGACTGGGTTGAAGACCCCAGCAATTTGGACGATCAATTTGAGCGGGTGCGATGGCGTCAGGCCGAAAATATGCTTAATGGGTTAGGTTTGCGCGCGCGCGCGCTGGCGCGTACAGCGGCCAGTATGAGACAAATGCGTGACTATCTGGACGCGCAAGTGACCGATTGGTTGCAGGTGCATGGCGGCTATCATTTTTGCGGGTTTTACAGCCTCGACAAGGCCGCTTTTTTGAGCCTACCGGCACTTTTGCGCCTGCGCGTGCTGCGCCATGTGATGGCACGCATGGGGCCGGTCAAATTCGCGCCACCTGAGACAAGCCTAACCCATGCCACCGCGCTGATCGCGGCGCGCGGGTCAGGCGGGCACACGCTGGGCGGGTGTATGATCCGTTGGCGGGCAAATGAAATTATGATCGGACGTGAGGTCGCCGCGCTTGACGCTTTACCGCCCATTCCGCTCGCGCGCGGTGGCAGTGTCTGGGATCGCCGGTTTTTTGTTGAAATTCGTGGGGGCAGAAAAGCAAAAACGGGTCTTTTTGCCGCGCCCTTGGGGGGTGAGGGGCTAGGTAGGCTTGAGCGCGCCGGCTTGCAAGTACCAAAAGCCGTGCCGCGTTGCTATCTCCATGTTTTACCAGCGGTTTTTGATGCAGATGGCCTGGTTTCATGCCCGATTCTGGCAGAACAAAACAGGGTTAACATGGTGCCATGGCAGCCGGAAACGCCATATCTTCCTGAAATCAACGGCAAGGCGGGGTGGTAATGTAACCCACCGCCCCCTATATTTAGTAAGAACTAAGAAGCGTCTTTGAACTAAGTCAAGGAATGCAAGAAAGGTAAAATCGTGAGCGGAATGAGAAATTTTGCGGTCTGGGTCGTTGTAGCCCTAATGTTGTTTACCCTGTTCAATATTTTTCAGGGCCCGCGCAGCAATGCCGCGAACAATGAGATTAATTTTTCGCAGTTTACGGCGCAAGTTGATGCCGGAAACATTGCCGATGTCACCATTGAGGGCGACGCCATTTCTGGACATTACTCCGATGGCTCTTCCTTTAAGACTTTTGCGCCGCCAAATGACCCGTCGCTGGTACAACGTCTGCAGGAGCGTGGCGTGGCCATTACAGCACGTCCCGACCGCTCCGGCTCGCCGACATTGCTGGGCGTTCTGATTTCATGGTTCCCGATGTTGTTGCTCATCGGCGTATGGGTATTCTTCATGCGCCAGATGCAAGGAGGTGGACGTGGTGCCATGGGGTTTGGTAAATCCAAGGCCAAGTTGCTGACCGAAGCCCATGGGCGAGTAACTTTTGACGATGTTGCCGGTATCGACGAAGCCAAGGATGATTTGCTGGAAATTGTTGAATTTCTGAAAGACCCGGCGAAGTTTCAACGTCTGGGCGGCCGTATTCCCAAAGGCGCGCTGCTCGTTGGGCCTCCGGGTACCGGTAAAACGCTTTTGGCGCGTGCAATTGCGGGCGAAGCGAATGTGCCATTCTTCTCAATCTCCGGTTCAGACTTTGTCGAAATGTTTGTCGGCGTTGGCGCAAGCCGTGTGCGCGATATGTTCGAGCAGGCCAAATCCAACGCGCCGTGCATTATTTTCATTGATGAGATCGATGCGGTGGGGCGCCACCGTGGTGCCGGTTTGGGCGGGGGCAATGACGAGCGTGAGCAGACCCTCAACCAGTTGCTTGTCGAAATGGACGGATTTGAGGAAAATGAGAGCATTATTCTCATCGCCGCTACCAATCGCCCCGACGTTTTGGATCCTGCTTTGCTGCGCCCCGGCCGGTTTGATCGGCAGGTCGTAGTACCCAACCCGGACATTATCGGGCGCGAAAAAATCTTGAAAGTGCATATGAAAAAGACACCGCTTGCCTCAGACGTTGAAGCGCGCACCATTGCGCGGGGCACGCCGGGCTTTTCAGGCGCTGATTTGGCCAATCTGGTAAATGAAGCTGCGCTTTTGGCGGCGCGACGCGCCAAGCGGCTGGTATCAATGCAGGAATTTGAGGACGCCAAGGACAAGGTTATGATGGGCGCCGAGCGCCGTTCAATGGTGATGACGGAAGAGGAAAAACGCCTCACCGCCTATCACGAGGGCGGCCACGCGCTAGTTGCGCTGAATATGGAGGCATCAGACCCGGTGCATAAGGCAACAATTATTCCGCGCGGGCGTGCGCTGGGCATGGTGATGCGCCTGCCCGAACGCGACCAGCTGTCGGTCACGCGTGCCAAAATGAAGGCCGATCTCGCGGTTGCCATGGGCGGTCGCATTGCCGAAGAGTTGATTTTCGGCCACGAAAAAGTGACTTCAGGTGCGTCCTCGGACATCCAGATGGCGACCAATATGGCCAAGGCCATGGTCACCCAATATGGCATGAGCGAGGAAATGGGGCCGCTGGCCTATGGCGAGAATGAACAGGAAGTATTTCTAGGCCATTCGGTTGCGCGCCAGCAAAATATGTCGGAAGAAACCCAGTGCAAAATCGACGCCGAGGTGCGGCGTCTGGTGGAAGAGGGCTATGAACAGGCCAAAACCATCTGCCAGGAAAAAATGGACGATCTGCACACTATTGCCAAGGGTTTGCTGGAATATGAAACGCTTACGGGCGATGAGATTACCGGCTTGCTCAACGGCACACCGCCGGAGCGCAATGACACGGACAATACTCCCGGTGCCGGCGGGCCAGCCTCCCCCTTCCCGAAAGTGGGTGGGGCCGGTGGTCGGTTTGGAGACCCAGAACCGCAAGGAACCTGAGTATCCAGCGCAATATGATCGCGCACCGTCCGAACATATTCGGTATTGTTAATATCACCGAAGACAGCTTTTCCGATGGCGGTAAATTCCTCAATCCCGAAGCGGCGATTGCCCATGCCGCCGATCTTTTAGCCGCCGGAGCAGATGTACTTGATATCGGGCCGGCATCTAGCCATCCGGATGCACGCGATGTTTCCGCCGCCGAAGAAATCGAGCGCCTTTCTGCCATTTGGCCGGGTTTGCGTGCCATGCGGTGTGCGCTATCCGTGGACAGTTTTCAGCTGGAAACACAAAAATGGGCACTTGCGCAAGGTGTCGACTGGCTGAACGATATTAACGGCTTTAGCGCCCCTCAAATGCACGAATTACTGGCCGATGCTTCCTGCAGCTTGGTGGTGATGCACGCAATTCAAGCCAAGGGCATTGCCACGCGCGCCGCGCCGCCCCACGGCGACATTTGGGAGCATATTCTGGCTTTTTTCGAGACGCGGCTTGAAACCCTAACGCGTGCTGGCATTGACCCGTCGCGCTGTGTGCTCGACCCCGGCATGGGGTTCTTTTTGGGCAAAAAGCCGGAAACCTCATGGGTTGTGTTGCGCCACATAGACCGGCTGAAAAAAGCCTTTGACCTGCCGGT
>PYIJ01437704.1_pt1 | contig 13172 bp, 11 predicted proteins | sample 3578051 | NCBI WGS metagenome assembly PYIJ01 (sample SAMN08408021, study PRJNA431606) | Marine metagenome isolate SA_KN192-05_S13_5m, whole genome shotgun... | biome: marine; feature: oceanic pelagic zone; material: water; isolation source: surface water sample, 0.2-0.8 um fraction ... | reverse complement strand
TTTTAGCGGTTGGGCGTTTTGCTCAGCCGCTACCTAATCAATTAAAACATTGATCTGAGTTGATTAAAACTCAATCCAATTTTTTCAATTTTAATTTCTCAAATTTAGCAGATTGAAAAAAAAGTTGTATATCTCCTTTGTAAAAGAAGTCATCTTTTATGTTAACAAAATCTTGGTGTAATTTATTTCGAGCCTCCATATTCGCTTCTGCTTCTTGGTCATTTTCATAGACAGATATACTTAAAAACGAAGTTGGCCCAGTCGAAATAATCATATTCATTTGCATATTGGGGAAAACTTCTCTCCAGCGTTCCTGATATAAGTCGAGATTACGCTTTTTACTTTGCTCATCAGCAAAGTCCAAGACTGTCACTCTAGCAATAGACACTGTTTATCTCCCCAGACTTAATATTTTAAAAACACCGTAGCAAACGAATTGACAAAAATGAAGATCTTAGCGGGACAAGTTAGAAAATGTAACTTGGGGAAAGGTTGGTTGTTTGATGATTTATTATAAATTTCCAAAAGTAGCCCTTTATACATTCTTTCGCAAACGTTAGTCTTCGATATAGGCTAAATTAGGGGAAGGCTCATGGTAGTAGATGAAGTACACGAGGGCGGCTGTAGTTGTGGTGCGGTGAGATATAAGACTAAAGGTAAACCTGAACGAGCAGGTGTGTGCCACTGCAGATATTGCCAAACAAGAACTGGTTCTGCTTTTGGTATCTCAGTTTACTTCAAGGATGACAATATTGAACGGACGCATGGAATTCTAGAAGAATACCAATTCAAAAATGAGTCTGGCCGAAAATTTATTCAAGAGTTTTGCCCTAAATGTGCAACAACGCTTTTCTGGACTGTGGAAGTTTTCGAAGGGATGACGGGGGTGGCAGGAGGAAGTTTTGACCCTCCCTCATTCTGGTATGATATAGACCGAGAGGTCTTTTGTAGGACCAGTGCGGCTTGGATCAATAATGATATTGATGAGAAACACGATACACATCCGAATTATGAACCTGTTATTAGTGAAAGAAATGCTCTTCGATATTGATAGGTAACTTAGCTGGCAAGCCCAGCTAGCACCTTCAGATTAATTCTTGGAAAAAGTATACAATGATCCAATATGCTGTATTTAAAAAGATCTTAATAATAATGGCTTTGGTTACTATTATCCCATCATCTATCTGGGCATCTGACTATCCAAGCGAAAAGTCTTTTTTTGTCATGGATGGAAGCTGTTGCGGGGGAGAGGAAACTGACCCACATGCTGTTCATGGAATAGAAACTGAAACAGGCGCTTTTGTTTTATCTGGCAAAATGATCGACCAAACTGGAATGGAAGACGGTTTTATATTAAAAATTCCTGGATCACTTCCAGATGAAAAGATTTTTCTACATGAAGAAGAGGAATTTAATTTCGACTGGTTTGTGAAACTTGGCAACGTGAATAAAAGAGACGGGATAAATGCTGCGGCTTCTTCTGAAGGTTCCATATTTGCAGTTGGCTATATGCAAAGTCAGCGAGGATTTATCGAAGGGTATCTCGTAAAATTAGACGAACGTTCAGGAGATATTATTTGGGACCGTTCTTTTCCCAGCAACAAAAAAAATAGTGAAGGTGCCATCGAGTCTATCATTAGAACATCAGATAATGGAATGTTAGTCGCGGGCGTCAGAAATTCTGAAAAGGGCACTCTCGAAGGGTTCAAGTCATATGGAAATCCAGTAAGTGGAAATGCATATGTAATGTATTTTTCTGAGAACCAAATATATTCTGAAATTGCTCCCGAAAACCCTATTTGGGAAGTTGAAATCAAAGGAGCAGTATCGGTAAAGCATTTGGCGGAAGTACCAGATGGCCATGGTTACATTTTGGCGATGCATGCTGACGGGGACTCTGCTGAAGCACAAGTTTTAAAAATTTCCACTTCTGGCGAGTTCGAATGGGAACTTGATGTACCGAAGCACGGCGAGCTAACTGCAATAGTAGCAACCCACAAAGGATATTTTTTATCTGGTCACAAAGAAGATCAATCAGGTGGAATTGATGCAAGTATGTCTATGATTTCGCATTCTGGTAGGTTCGTTTGGAATAAAACTTTTGGTAACCCAACTGGAGGTGATTTAATTTTCTCGGGATTGGATAGTGGTAACCGGAAATTAATTTATGATGAGTGCTGGGGTATTACGCAGTTTAGAAATGGTTTAGTTTTAGCTTGTGGTACAGGTATCGAAGAATGTGTTGAATTAAGTGATAACCTTCTCTTGGTTTGTGAGGATGACCCTCGAACTACTTGGAGAAGTTATCTGGTTCATACTGACTTTTCGGGAAATTTAGTTTGGCAGCGAGCAAGTTCTTTTATTTTTGATGATGACGAAGATGAAGATGTTCCTTCCACTGCATCTGAATGGGTGTTTACTACAGCCAATGGTGACCTTGCTTCGGTAGTTGATCTTGATTTTGGTATGGGAATAGAGGTTTTGAAATAGCTTTAAGTTTGATTTTAAGATTTCATTCAATAACCGTTAATTTAAGATATTTTATTTGACTGATGTTAATGCCTGTGAGAAGTTTAAATATGGCGTTGGAAAACCAAGATAACAATTGTGATTGTTGTAGCAGTGATTGTAACTGCAGCAGTTGTGGCTGCGGTGACTTAGATAATTGTGTAAGCTGTGATTGTTGCGAGACGGATTGTACAAAAGAAGCAGAGCATTGTCTTTGTGACTAGCAGCTGAGACCACTTTATCACAATTTAGAAACTTCACTAGAAAAGTGGTTCTAGTTTTGGATCATACTTCATATAAGAAAATTAAAATCTACCTTTAGGGATTTTAACTAGAAGCTACCCTGTATTCCCATTTCATTTGAGCTGTCAAACCGAACGGTTAAGGCTATATCTAAATCTACATAGGCATCTTGAAAAGAAGAAACGTATTCTTTGAATACACTTTTAAATGTTTCCATTGCATCAAACTCGTCACCCAGTCTTACAATCACACAGTCGTGAGCAGGATAAGCAACAATATCCTGTTGTTTTAGGCGAAGAAGAGTTTCAGTAAGTACATTTGCCTCGTGGTAGGATAAGTCATTGGTGAAGTTCAGGCGTTCTTTATCCAAACATTTCAAAGCAGGGTAAGCATCTAAGCACAGATCACGGATGTGGATAAACTCTTCGACATCACTCAGTATCTCATTGTCTGACGACGGCTTGCTCTTATATGGATTGCCGCTGTCGGTGAGTTCCATGATAACTTGTTTCACCTTTTGACGCGCGTTGTTGATGTTCGGTATTTGACATACCACACGTTGGTAGACATCCCACCAAACTCCAATCATGTTCATAGGCTTTCCTGTCAAAGATGAAAGCAGACATAATATCATAGCATTTACATCAACATGAACGACAGGCTTGTTATCTATTGTGAAACTAAAGCGCTGGTCTGCTTCAAAATCTGTCCAACCACCATACCACCTTCCACCAGACTTTATTGAGCCATTGTGAAAAATACGTTTGGCAGAGGAATAAAATTCATCATCTATTGGGTTATATAGAGGGTGTTCTGCCCAATACGTATTCATTTCTTTTATTGGTCTATAAGCCAGTGTGTAATCTTTACCAAACTTATGCTTAACTTGTCTGATACCAAGCGTAGGAGCAGCACGGTTTTGATTTTCCCTAGCTCTTTTGTTCTCGTATGTTTCAGGCTCATTAACCAAAACGTAAGGGAGGTTTGATTCTACAAATGTAGCCATTTCTAGGAAGTGTTTTGGTAAGCGTTTGGCTTTTATCCAGTTGGGTTTTCCTAGCCCCATATGTTCAATTAGATAGTTCGGGAAGTCTGTGGTAGCGCCGATATAGTCATGTGCTTTTAGAAGTTTGTATACCTCTTTCACAGATTGGTTGCTAACATGAGGGAATAAACCCCAAAGCTTTACGTTGTTGTTACCTGTCCACCAATCAAAGGCCTGACCATTTACTTTTTTCGCTATTGCAAGGAAAGATGATAAGATGATCTCATACTTTTTATTTAGCGATAAACCTAGCTCTTCAGCTAGTGATTTAACTAAAATATTAGCTGCTCCGTTGTGCGGTAGATATGAGGGTTTGAAATACATGCTGCTCTTTGCTTGCAATTTTCGTGCCGAAAAAAATTTTACATGCAGGCGTAATATTGGCTGCTAAACATTCATGGCATTAACAGCGAAGCATAGTGTTAAAAATATTAATTAAGCTGTTCGTGAGTGAGAATAACATCTGCGATAAAAATTGTTCTACAATTCAGTTTGACCTATTCCAAAAAGTATCAAAATTAAGCTAAAAGCGATTAAAATAGATTGCTAACTGATTGGAGAGCTGCAGTAACTTATGATCTCACTAACCTACGCTTGCGGATAGAATAATTGCAAAAAGTAGCAATAAGCTAAAGAAGCCTCAACACTCATTTATTCGGACAATCTTCTTTCTACAATTCTCGCCATTACGGACGCGCCTACGGGCAAAACACTAGGATCAAGGAAAAAGCTGGGATTATGAAGGCCAGTAGTTCCAGAATGTCCAATCCTGCAATACGCACCCGGTACAATATTCAGCATGTCAGCGAAATCCTCAGACCCCGTGGCGGGTTCCTCTGTGCCAGAGATATTCTCCTTGCCAACGATATCCTCAGCAGCCTCTAGATAAGCTTCTGAGAGCTTTTCATCGTTTACCAATACGTCGAAAGTATTACGATTATCTAGGGTGATTTCCACACCGTAGGCAGTAGCGAAACCCGAACATAGTTCGCGCATTCGGCGGTCGGCTAAATCGAAGACTTCCTGCTTGAAGTATCGAATTGTGCCTGCCAGTGTCGCTGTATCTGGAACAATATTGTAGGCTGAACCAGAGGGGATTTGGGTCACTGATAATACGCAAGTCTCTAAGGGTGCGACGTTGCGCGAAAGGACAGTTTGAATACTTCCGACCAGATCAGAGGCAATGACTAGTGGATCGCGTGACTGGTGGGGCATAGCCGCGTGGCTTCCTTTGCCCTGAATAGTGATATCAAAAAAAGACGCACCCGCCATAGCTGGGCCTTTGCAGATTCCAACTGTACCCGGCCGTCCATTTGGTGTGTTGTGCATGCCATAGATTTCATCGCAAGGAAACCTCTCAAATAGCCCATCAGCAAGCATGCCTCGCGCTCCACCTAATCCTTCTTCGGCAGGCTGGAATATAAGGACGGCGATACCTGTGAAATCACGTGTTTCCGCTAGATGTTTAGCTGCCCCAAGCAGCATGGTGGTGTGGCCGTCATGACCACAGGCATGCATTACGCCAGGTGTTTTAGAAGAGTAGTTTAGGTTGGTTAGTTCGTCGATTGGTAAGGCGTCCATATCAGCTCTTAAGCCCACCCGTCGCGATCCTTCGTTTCCTTTGATAATGCCTACTACCCCTGTACCTGCAATGCCGGTATGTATCTCGTCCACGCCATATTCTTTAAGTTTCTCAGCAACAACGCCTGCTGTGCGATACTCAGTAAAGCCTATTTCGGGGTGTTGGTGGAGATCCTTGAAGATTTCGATTAACTCATCTTTTGCAGCTTCTATAATGGGCAGGTTATTCATTTTATTCTCCTTAATTAGTCATCTCAAAAATTTAGTAAAAAATATTACAATCCCCAATCCTAAAGCAGATGCTGGCGATCAGCTTCTTTTTTGGAACTGTGGCATAAGTCACTAACCCTTTTAGCTCTGTGGATCAGTTTGTTTTGGGAACTCTCTTCTGTTTAGCCAAATTATGCCGCCACCAATTGCTGTCGCAATAATATTTATCCAAACTATTTCGTTGGCTAAGCTAGGTGGCATTAGTATCATCGCACCAATAATTATAAAGATGCATCTGGTGAATAAATTTAAGTTTACGTTGATGAAACCAACAATGCCGCTTGTTATAATAAAAACTCCTACAAGCGACTTACAGAATATTAATAATATAGCAACAAGAGAACCCTCGAATAGGAGTTCAGGAGTTACCACGAAAATAAAAGGAATTAGATAGGCTGGCCAACCTATACGAACAGATTCAAGAGCAGTTCGCATTGCATCAGCCTTTGCCAAATTTGCAGCGACAAAGGCAGCAATTGCCACGGGAGGGGTTAACATGGAGAGCATACCAAAATAGAGTACGAAAAGATGCGCTGCCATTGGATTTAAGCCTAATTCTACCAGTGGTGGGGCTGCTAATGAAGCGAGTAGTAAATACACGCCAACTGTGGGCAAACCCATTCCCATGATAATACACACTGTAGCTGTAACAACTAAAAGTAATAGTAAACTTGATTTGCCTAACTGAACTAAAAAGAAACCAAGTCCAAAAGACAAACCGGAGCGGGCTACCAGACCAATAATCATGCCCGCGATCGCGCAAATTAAAATAATTTCGACGGCTGCTTTACCCGCAGCGATTAATGAGCGCAGGTAAATCCTTAAGTCTAGCGGCGATTTATCATATCTCAGAAAAAATGAAATTAACACGAATGCAACAATAGCAATCAGTGCTGCCGTTTCTGGGCGTAAATGAAAATTAAATAATCCGACTAGAATCAGGGCAAATGGAATAAATACAAACCAACCCCGTTTTATAACATGTGATAATTTTGGAATTTGATTTTCGGGTACCCTGTCTATTTGTCTGCGGCCCGCTTCCAAATCTGCAAACATGAACAGGCTTATATAATAAAGAAGTGACGGGATTATTGCGGCTGCCATTACGTCAATATAACTAGCTTGCAGATTTTCAGCTAGCAGAAATGCAGCTGCCCCCATGATTGGTGGCATAAGTTGTCCGCCTGTTGATGCCGCGGCCTCTATTGCTCCTGCGGTTTTGTTTTTGTATCCACCATCCTTCATCATTGGAATTGTGATAGCACCTGTAGATGCAACATTTGATACTGCACTACCGGATACCGATCCAAAAAAGGCAGAACCTAAAATTGCAATTTTACCCGCTCCACCTCTCTTTCGGCCAGCTAATGCTAGAGAGAAATCTGAAAAAAATTTAGCCCCACCAGTTGCTAGTAAAAGTTGGGCGAGTATCAAGAACGGAATAACAACAGCTACTGCAATAGTTAGAGCCGTTCCAGCTAGCGAGGCGCTGTCTAAGATTAAAAATTTTAAAAGCCGATCCGGTGCAATTGAACGACTTTGTAAAGGTCCCGAAAAATTACTTGAAAAAAGGGCATATATGCAAACGAGCCCTAGGATAATAATTAAGCTCCAGCCCATTGTACGACGGACCGCTTCCAATATAAGGATGATTCCAGTTATTGATACAATTAGTGCCTCGGTCGGGTGGTAGAAGACATTTTCCGATAAAACAGGAAACCTGACAGCCAACCATATTCCAAATATTAAGGAAATTATGGATAATATGACTGATAAAAAATTGTATTTGCCTGGTTTAGTTAGAAACGAAACAGCCATTGCTAGCGAAAGAGCAACTACTAGTATTTGCTCTGGATAAACACGCCAGCCAATCCACAACGGTGCTCCAGATGACCAGAGCACTGCTGTGAATGTTATGAAAAGGGCTAGTAAGCTTAAAACATAAGGCTGCTTTTTCGCCACAGGATTTTGCCTCTTTGGAAAAAATTCTTTTTATTTATTCCAGGTGCCCATTTCTTTGTAAAATTTTATCGCGCCTGGATGGTATTCGACACCAACATCTTTGCTCATGATTTCTTTTGAAAAACCATTCCAAATTGGACCGGAGTCTAGTGCCATTTTTTCGTTCTGCCAGAGTGATTTTACAGCCTTATAAACCATATCTTCCGAAACATCTTTTCCTGCAAATAATGTATAATCAAAAACATTTACATTTGTTGGCACATCAATACCAGGGACTGATCCAGCTGGCATTTCTTGGGTGTAAGTTTGAGGAAGAAATTTCCGCATTCTCTGCAAAGCTGCATCGCTATCATCAAATGATAGATACTTAATACCAAATGTAGCATCGAATTCGCGGCTATTGCCTGCTCCAACAACGACTATAGCCACATCTGCAGTACCTTCAGCAAAACTAGACCACATTCTAGGAAAGTTAGGAACTGCGACACCATCGGCTGAGTCTAAACTAATGTCAGCGTTGGCGAAGTAACCCTTCGTAACGTAATCACCCAATGCTTTATCTGCAAAAACAGGTACTCTTTTACCAACTAAATCACTCACGGAGTTAATATCGCTATCTTTCCTAACTATATAGGCATTTCGAAATGGCATTAACGTGGCAACCATCTTTAGATTTTCATTAGGACGTCCTTCTGACATACCGGTGCCAGTAACGGCGTAGGTAAGTTGGACTATATTAGAGATGCCAAATTCAATTTCACCGGCATTCACTAAAGGAATATAATCTGCTGTGTTTGCTAGTTCTTGTGGTCTTACTTGTAATGCACCAGCATCAGAAATAGCGGCAGCCAAAGTACGGCCAACTTGGCTCGTTCCGCCTCTTGCGGTTGATCCCAATGCGGCAATATCGGCCATAACTAGTGATCCGAGTGTAGAAAATGCTAATGCAAGCCCTGCAAATAATCTAAACTTAGATCCTAAGTATTTACTTATATTCATTTGTTTCTCCCTATTGTTTTTAATGGTTTAAGAATAAGGGCCCATGCCCGTCGAATTGATCATTTATTTTCATTGCCCTAAGAGCGTGCCAATAAGTAGCTGAATTAATTGCAATGAATGGTTTTCCGTATTCTACTTCTAGTTTTAGACAGAGTTCGCACATGCTTAGGTTTGTGCCAACTTGCACAAAAGCATCCACATCGTCACCGTCCATTTCTGCAACATGGGCACGAAGAATATCTTCTTGGACCTCAGCTATTGCCACAGGACTGCCACATTTTAACCCTTTAAATCGCACAACTTCGAAACCACAATCCTGGAAAAACAAAGTAACGTTTTTGTCCGATATGGGAAAGTAAGGCGAGATAATGGCTATTTTCTTGACCTTAAACAGGTTAAGGGCAGCCTCGCAAGCAAATGACCCTGCCGATACATTTAAATTACAATGATCTGAAAGAGCTCGCATACGTTTTTCTGAGGCATCTCTTCCGTCCCAAAACATTAATGCTGACATTCCCATGATGAGGTAATCTGGCTGTGAGGTTGAACATCTATCCACTGCTTCATAAAGAGTTGCACCTATTGCCTCAACTAGATCCACGAACTCTTTATCATTTCTTACTTTCATGTTTGGAACGTGGATACGGCCAAAATGGTTCGTAACTCCAGGCACTCTAAGATCGTCCATGTCAGGCTGTACAATCGTGTTTGTAGACGGGGCTACTACTGCAAATTTGCAACGCCAACCACGAGCATCTTTAGACATTTAAGATCTCCCGGAAAATTAATAGTTCAATCAACGCATAGAGAGTTATGATTCGTCAACAATTTGTATTTAGAAATTATTGACCCTTCGTCAGCATTTAAATATTGCTAACTGGATTGATGTGTTTCTTGCGGGGTTGGTTATGAAGAAAGATTTACGAAGTATCCTTGAGTCAAAAAAGTTCATTACGGCTCCTGGCGTGTTCGACATGATATCTACGCTGATTGCTAGTCGAATGAACTTCCCCGCTTTGTATGTTACCGGCTATGGAATTTCTGCTTCATACATGGGATTGCCCGATGCAGGGTTGATAACATTTACCGATATGGAAACGCAGATTCGAAAAATAGTAGCAGCTTCGGATAAACCAATTATAGCTGACGCAGATACCGGCTATGGAGGTCTTTTAAACGTTTGCCACACTGTAAAAGCATATGAAAGGCTAGGCGTTTCAGCGATACAAATTGAAGATCAGGAATACCCTAAAAAATGTGGGCATACGCCAGGGCGAAGGGTCATACCAACTGCTGAGATGGTTTCTAAAATAAAGGTCGCACTAGATACCAGAACAAGTGAAAACTTTTTGGTAATCGCTCGTACAGATAGTAGAACAAGCCTTGGCTTGGAGGAGGCATTAAGCCGTGCTATTGCATATGAAGAGGCAGGGGCTGACGTTATTTTTGTTGAAGCACCGGAAAACGAAGATGAAATGTACCAAATCAATAAAACAATAAGTAAACCAACACTTGCTAACATGGTATCAGGTGGGAAAACGCCGATACTTTCCTCCAGTGAACTGCATAAAATGGGTTTTTCTATAGGCATTCATCCGGCATTAGGTTTTTTAGCTGCTGGTGAAGCTCTTAAAAACGCTTATTCCAAATTAGATATTTCAGGAAATGTTGACGGCGTAGAACTCGAGGATTTTGAGAGATTTAGCAAACTAATGGGATTTGAAGATGTTTGGGAGTTTGAAAATAAATGGTCAGATTTTTAGCTTCTTAAACTTATTAAAAGTGATTTTTATAAGGTAAAAAGAGTGCTGGAGCTTATTTACAAATAAATGGGATTTATGGCATTAAACATTTAAGTTGGTAGTCTATCAAATGCTAAATCGATTTAGCCGGCAATTTTTATTTATTGGACCGCATCTAGTTCACGCAGGGATTGGATCATTGAAGATTTGAGCACATATGCTGTGTGTTTATCTTTATTGCTTACAATTTGCCGTAGTTCATCATGATAGGCGGCTCTTTTCTGAGGGTCCTTTTCATTAAGAACAGTTCTGTTGCGCAAGGCCTGTGCTTGGACAGTTTCTATTGCAACTTTTCGGCGCTGCCTTTCATATCTATCCATTAATGTAATAGAAGCACCTTTCCAAACTTCAGTAAGTTTATCAGCAAGATTTACTGCGTCATGTATCCCGCCATTCATACCCATTCCTCCCAACGGGTTATTCAAGTGAGCGGCGTCTCCTGCTAAAAAAACTCTTCCATGTACGTATTTGTCAGCAACTCTCTCATGAACACGGTATGCGGTTTTATGCCTTATCTCATAAGGTTCACCTGGTAGTAAATTCTGCATTCGCTCTTCGACACGATCAGAGTCGATTATCTCAGCATCGCTAAGGTTTGGATCTGTTGGAAACAAAACGCGCCAAAGAGTTGGTGTTCTTAACAATACTAACCACTCATTTGGGTCAGATATGTAACTGATATCAGCTAAACCATCGATGGCTTGATCATATCGGAATGGAGTTGATAACGATAAAAATATTTCGGGAATTGTTAATCCTGGAAATCCAACTTTTGTTTCTGAACGTATGGTGGAACGGGCACCATCAGCGCCAATAAGAAAACGAGTTTGATAAACTTCCTTCTCGCCTGTTTTTCTTTCTGCATGGACTGTTACGAAGTCAGAGTTTTGTTCAATTGATTTAACAGAAATATCTGTGATTAACTGTGCCAGGTCACTTTCATCAAGCCGTTTACGGGCAGTTTCTGTAAGTTTCCATTGTTCCGCTTGTAAGCGGTAGGGGTGATTTGTGTAATCTTTTAGTAAACCCAAATCGAATGTTGCTATCTCACCTTTCTTTCTATCCCTGAATTGCCAAAAAGGACATTTGATGCCTCTACTTATCAGGTCATCTGCAAGATTTAAGTTATCTAAAAACTCTAATGTGGGTGGGTGAAATGTGGATGCTCTGAGGTCTACTGCCAAATCTGCAGATTCTTCGAGAACAATTACCGGAATACCATTTTCAATTAGTGACACTGCTGCTACTAGCCCAACTGGTCCAGCTCCCACAACCGTAACATATTCCGAGTTCATATCAGTTTCCTTCCTGTAACGTTTTTAGTTGATGGATAAATTTGGTCAATGAAAATTAGTCTGGACAAATTCTCTATATATTGTGAGTTTCTTAGAATGAAAAAGACATTAGCTATTTTGGGCGGTGCTGGAGCTATAGGCAGAGCTCTCACGCTTAATGCAATTGCAAATGACTGGAATGTAATCGTTCTGGATTTGGAAAGTACAATAGAAAAATATTCAGTGCCGAACGGGGTTGAGTATAAATACATAGATCTATTTGACGACAATTTGTTACAGGAAACTTTCAGATCAATCGGCCCATTACAAGGCTTTGTTAATACTGCTGGTTTTACAACTTCTATGCAGAAAATCGTTGACCTAGATTTTGAGGATATCACAGAAGTTATTACTGGTAATCTTATTGGAGCTTTTAAAGCCTCGAAATTGGCTGTGCCTAAACTTAAAGAGGGTAAAGGGGCTTTGGTCAATGTGGCGTCTGGTTTGGCTTCCTTTACACGACCAAAATTTGGTCCCTACGCAGCAGCTAAAGCTGGGTTAATTAGTATGACAAAGACATTGGCCCTTGAAGCAGCTCCTTCAGTCAGGGTGAATGCTGTATCTCCCAGTGCAGTTGATACGGATTTTATACATGGCGGTGCTGGCCGAGCCCAAATAAAACCACTTGATTTAGATTTTGAAAGTATCGCCAACACCACGCCATTGAAACGAATTGCAACTCCAGAAGACATAGTCGGTCCAATATTATTTTTATTGGAGGGTGCATCAAGTTATATGACAGGTCAGGTTTTGTGGGTTAACGGGGGGAGTTACATGCCTTGAAAGAAATTTCATTAGCCAATCGGGTAATAATGATTACCGGAGCGTCTAGAGGGCTCGGTTTGGTAATGGCGCGTGCTTTTATCGAAAGAGGGGCGTTTGTTGTTGCCACAGGCTCTAAAAACTCTACTGAACTTGCTGCAGTTCAAGCGGAATTTGGTGACCGAGCTATTTGTGTTCCATCTGATGTGACTAAACCAGACAGTGCTGCAGATTTAACAGCTCTTACAATTAAGAAGTGGGGAAAAATAGATGTTTTGGTAAACAACGCAGGTTTGGGTATGCGTGCAATATCAGAAGAATTTAATACAAAGCCGACAAAGTTTTGGGAAGCTGACGTAGATGCCTGGCAAAATATTGTAAATACAAATATTAATGGGCCTTTTTACCTTTCTCGCTCCGTAGTCCCGCACATGCTAAAAACTAATTATGGTAAAATAATAAATATATCTACTTCCTATCAAACAATGGTTCGTAGAGGTTATTCTCCTTACGGCTCTTCCAAGGCATTTTTAGAAGCTGCAACGTGCAGTTGGGTGGATGAGTTGAAAGAAACTGGAATTACAGTTAATGTTCTATTGCCCGGGGGAGCAACAGATACAGATCTATTGCCTCCGAGCAAAAATAAAAAAGGCGCTGATGGAAATC
>PYIJ01151425.1_pt1 | contig 13239 bp, 14 predicted proteins | sample 3578051 | NCBI WGS metagenome assembly PYIJ01 (sample SAMN08408021, study PRJNA431606) | Marine metagenome isolate SA_KN192-05_S13_5m, whole genome shotgun... | biome: marine; feature: oceanic pelagic zone; material: water; isolation source: surface water sample, 0.2-0.8 um fraction ... | reverse complement strand
CGACAGTTGTTCCGTGCATTACCTGTGCAACCTCAGATAAATCGATATCCGATTGAGAACAAATTCGATTTATTCCATCCAATACCCCGATTGATGAATCTTCAGGTGTTGAGGGCACTTTTGCAGTGTATGTCTGCCCACTCGAGTCATCAACCAAGAGCAAGTCTGTAAAAGTTCCACCTACATCTACTCCAAGTCTAAAAGTCATATTTGTATTCCTTAATTATTTAAATAATTGATTTATCTTTTAATTGTTGCATTTCATCTTTGGTCAAATTCAGCAATGAGCCATAAACTTCCTCATTGTGTGCACCTAATTCTTCTACGCCAGTCCATCTTACTCGGCCTTGAGATTTCGACATCTTTGGAAAAACATTTTGCATTTTCAAATCAGGCCATTTTTCATTTGGAACATCCACGATTGCTTCGCGTTCAATAAAATGGGGGTCATCAAGCATTTCAGGTGTGCGGTATACCTTCCCCGAGGGTATGGAGAAATCATGCATTATGCCCTCAACATCATCCACGTCTCTAGTGGAGCACCATTCGTCAATTAAACCATCCAAAGTGTTCTGATTTTCCCCTCTGCTCACATGATCACTAAATCTTTTATCCTCGGCTAATTCAGGCTGATCCATGGCTTGGCAGAGCCTCCTAAAAACAGTGTCCTGGTTTGCGCCAATAACTATACTTCCATTTTTGCAATTGTATATATTTGATGGAGCTATACTTGGAAGGATTGAGCCGGATCGCTTTCTGATGTAGTTGCTGACGGTGTATTCAGGTATTGTGGCTTCCATCACAGTGAGAACAGATTCATAAATGGAAGCATCAATTATCTGTCCTTCCCCAGTTTTCTCACGATGATGAAGGGCAGCCAAAGCTCCCATACAAGCATAAGTCGCGGCAAGTGAGTCTCCTAAAGAGAGTCCGGCTCGACTTGGCTTACGATCTGGCTCACCGCAAAGATATCTCATCCCACCGATAGCTTCACCAACTGATGCATATCCTGCTCGCTTTGAATAAGGACCCGTCTGACCATATCCGGACACTCTTATCATGATTAAACCAGGATTATTTTTTGATAAAGTCTCATAATCCATGCCCCATTTCTCAAGCGTTCCAGGTCTAAAATTTTCCAAAACCATATCGGCATTAGCTATTAATTTTTTTGCTATTTCCTGTCCTTCTGGTTCTCGCAGATTTGCTGTTACACACTTCTTATTCCTGGCACAGACACTCCACCATAGAGGATAATCACCTCTTCCCCATTTTCTCATCGGATCACCAGTTCCTGGAGGTTCAACTTTTATTACATCTGCACCCATATCTGCCATGAGTTGGCCGCAGAATGGACCAGCGATAAGTTGGCCTAACTCAATTACCCTAATGTCTTTCAGAGGGCCATTATTTGATTCATTATCTGACATATATTAAATTTTCGTATACTAGTCATCAGCCTCAAATTGAGAGCTTCTTTTAAATGATATTTGCGTGTCTTAATAAAGATTAAGATATAAGAACATATCAATATAACATAATAGAATCAATCATTACCTCAGGGATGGTTCTCTATTTTTTATTTCTCTCTTTTTAATTCCAATAAAAGATCGTATGCGTCATTGCGTTTCATTTCTGTGGTTTTCATAATTAAATTTATTAATTTATTATTTGAAAGCACTCCTGAGAGCTCCTCATAAATCTTTTTTGCGAGTAATACATCTGGAGCATCAATTTTCTCATTGGCTCCTTCTATAACCAGAACAAATTCACCTTTCTTTTTTATTTCGTTATTTTTCAATGAAATATGTAAATGATTAAGGTCAGTTCTAATGTATTGCTCATGAAGTTTAGTCATCTCCCTCGCTAGAAAACATTGTCGATGACCGCCAAAGACTGAAATAATGTCTTTTATATTTTCCTCGATTTTATGTACTGATATAAGAAAAATAATAGTTCTTGTTTCACTCACCAAATTTTTTAATCTAGATTTTCTTTTTTCACTTTTCGAGTGAAGGAATCCTTCAAAACAAAATCGATCTGATGTTAAACCAGAAGCAGAAAGAGCGGCAATTATTGAGGTTGGGCCAGGAATTGGGTAAATTTTAATTCCCTCCTCATGAGCTAATTTGATCAATCGATAGCCTGGATCACTTATACATGGCGTCCCTGCATCACATACAAGAGCTATCGAAGAGCCATTCATAATTTTTTTGACTATTTTCTTAGAGGCTAACTCCTCATTGTTATCATGAACAGAATATATTTTCTTTTTTAATCCGTAGGAAGCCAATAATGAATTTGTCTTACGCGTATCTTCTGCTGCAACTGAATCGCACTCTGATAATATTTCCAAAGCACGCTTCGTGATATCACCCCTATTTCCGATTGGTGTGGCCACAATAAATAGTTGACCCATATTTGAGTGATTATTTTTCATAATTGAAATTGCAACATAATTTTTTTCTTTTATATCAAGATAAATTATCATTAATAAAAAAATAAGAATACGAGAAGCGTGAAAAAAACAATCAAAACAATAATCCGATTATTATTTTTGGCCTATCTTATTGCAGGATGCGCCCCATCGAATATAAATAATATTGAAAATACTCAAACAGAAGTATTCGTTTTACCAAAAATGCGTGATGCAAATTTAACTTCTCCTACATTGGATCTTGATGAATTCCCAAAAAGAGTGTCTCTTTTATTGCCTTTAAGCGGGGAATACAAAAGAGAAGGTGAATCTGTTCTGATAGGGTTTTTAAGTGCGCATTATTCTCTTATGAGTTCAAATCAAAAGATACAATCAATCAATGTCTATGATACTCAGTCATATGATAGCGCAATAGATGCGTATGATCAGGCGGTAAACGAAGGAGCAGAGTTTATTGTTGGTCCATTATTACAGGATTCTGTAAGCGAATTATCTGAAAAAATAGCATTCAATGTTCCCGTGCTTGCATTAAATTCAAATCAAAACAATGAGGCTTATACAATTGGTATGTATCAATTTTCTCTATCGTCACTTGATGAAGTTATTTCCACTTCAAATAAAGTTATGAGTGATGGAAATAATCTGGGTGCCATCATAATGCCCAACAATGAACTGGGTAGAGATTTAAGAGATATCTATAAATCCACATTTGAGTCAATGGGTGGAATGATTCTCGATGATCAATTTTATAATCCAGACAATCAAGATTTCTCTGATGAGCTTAAAGCGTTGCTAATCATCGATAATAGTGAAAATCGGCACAGGAGGCTGTCTGCAAATTTAGGCGAATTCATAGCTTTTGAACCGCGTCGAAGACAAGATATTGATTTTATATTTTTGCTTGCTACAGACATTACAAATGCCAAGCTTCTTAAATCACAGTTGGATTACCACCTATCCGGGGATGATCCCATTCCCATCTATTCAACATCGAATATATTCTCTTTGAGAGAAAATATGGATGATCTTGACGGCGTTATTTTTACAGATGCTCCATGGGTTATTGATCGGCAAAGTTGGCTGAGGGACCTTCCCACTAAGCTAATGAAATTCTGGCCAGGTGACGCTATTCAGAGCCGTCAGAATGCCATGGGATATGATGCTTATTTTCTGACATCAAAACTTGCAAAACAAAATAATAGTTACTTAAAAGAATTTAATGGCGCTACTGGTCAATTATATATCGACAGTGAAAATAAAATACGAAGGAGATTGGCATGGGCAAAACTCATAGATGGAAAAACAGAAGTATCTGAGTAGATAAAACTATCTGCTTTTTTTATTATGTTCATTCATTCAAAGACAAGCCCTGAGTAATCTCAGTTACTCAGATAACTCGATGTCGGGGAGGGATTAATATGGAAAAAAGCCAAAAAACAGCTCGAGAAATTTATTTTGAACTCAAAAGCAACCTATCCAGAAAACGCTTTGGTTTTGGTAAAAAAGCAATCCTCGTTAATGTCGATCTGCAAAAAGCCTACACCCGAACTGATTTATTTGATACAGCTTATGAGACTGATCCAAATCAATTGAATTATGTTAATCAGCTTGCTGAGAGGTTTAGAATTCGAGATTGGCCTGTAGTGTGGACATACGTTGCCTATTTGGAATCCGCTGAAGATTGTGGTGTGTGGGGCACCAGAACAGATACAGAGGACTCTTTACAGAATATTAAATATAAATCTGTTCGAAGCGAGCTTGATGATCGACTCGAGATTGACAAAGATAAAGACATCATCTACTGCAAAAAAATGCCATCGGCTTTTTTTGAGACTCAACTTCAATCACTTTGTGTTTGGCATCAGGTGGATACAGTAATCATGACGGGAGGATCGACTTCTGGGTGCATTAGGGCAACGGCTGTAGATTCTCTATCTCGGGGTTATCGAACAATCATCCCAGAAGAATGTGTTGCTGATAAACACGAGAGTTATCATTTTGCTAATTTGACAGATCTTTCAATAAAATATGCAGACGTTATGGATGTAAAAGAGGTGTTTAACTGGCTGGATAAATAATGATATCTTCTTAGAGGTACATAAAAAATTTTAACTTTTCCTCTTATGAATATTTGGATATGAATCTATGACTGATGATCTAAAACTATTCGATTATTGGCCCTATCACAATAGGCCAAAAATCAAATGGCCCAATGATGCAAAAATTGCTTTTTGGGTAGCACCAAATATAGAATTTTACGAGCTTGATCCTCCCTCAAATCCGCACCGAAAACCATGGCCAAAATACAGCCCAGATGTGACCGGTTACAGTATCCGTGATTATGGAAATCGTGTTGGCCACATGCGCCAAATGAAACTGCTTGATAAATATAAAATCCGAGGGTCTATTTCCCTCTCAGCAGCCCTGTGTGATCATCATCCCGAAATAATAAAAATGTGTCATGAGAGGAACTGGGAGTTTTTCAGTCATGGGGTTTACAACACAAGATACACTTATGGTCTTTCAGAAGATCAAGAACGAGAGATGATTCTAGATGCTTTTGAAACCATTGAAAAACACACAGGCAAAGGACCCGCTGGCTATCTAGCGCCGGCATTATCACATTCACCTCACACGCTTGATTTATTTTCTGAGGTTGGCGGAATTTATACTTGTGATTTGTTTCATGATGATCAGCCAACACCGGTAAATGTGAGGAACGGAAGTAAATTTGTATCCATTCCATACTCCCTGGAAATGAATGACACTATAGCTTACGTTGTAAATAAAATTGAGCCTCGTCATTACGGCAAAATTATGAGAGAAAACTTTGACCGACTGTATCTAGAAGGTGCTAATAGTGGAACCGTTATGTGCATCCCAACACATAACTATCAGATTAGCTGTCCTCACCGGATCCGTGCTTTTGAGGAAACATTGGAATACATCACAGGACATTCAGATGTCTGGATTACAACAGGAAGAGAGATAGCTGAGTATTACATTGAAAATTATTATGATGTCTCATGTGAGGATATTCATAATAAATTAGAGAAAAAAGATGCCTCTTGACAGAAAATTTCTTAAGTACCCCAAAAGACAATACGGTATGGATCATGACCGATATGAATGGTCAATGTTGACTGACCGAAAAAAAGTCACATGGCCAAAAGATAAGAAACTAGCATTCTGGGTCAATGTTTGCCTTCAATACTACCCACTCAATCAGAAAGGTAAACCTTTTGTTACCTCAGGGGGCCTGACAATGCCATACCCTGATCTTCGTCATTACAGCTTGAGAGAGTATGGTAATCGTGTAGGTATTTATCGGTTTCTAAAATGCTTTGATGAATACTTGATAAAACCCACTTTTGCTATTAATACTAGAGTTGGTGAGCGCTACCCATATCTTCTTGATGTGATTAAAGAAAGAAATGAAGAAATTATATGTCATGGTCTACACATGGATGCCATTCATTATGGTGGTCAAGATATTGATGAAGAAAGGGAGCTGGTTTCTCGTTCTCTAGATATCCTTAGAAATCTATCAGGTCACGACGTAACAGGTTGGATAAGTCCTGACAGAAATGAGAGTGAGAATACGCCGGACCTTTTGGCAGAACATGGTATTCAATATTTTTGTGACTGGGTCAACGATGATATGCCATATGAATTCAAAACTAAACATGGAAACATAGTCGCAATGCCTCTTTCCCAGGAATTGGAAGATTCTTTTATCATTATGAATAATAAACATACGGAAGATTCGTATGTTGAACAAATATTTGATGCCTGTGATTTTCTTATAGAAGAAGCAACTGAACAGGGTGGCAGGATATTATCACTAAATATTCATCCATGGATGCTTGGACAACCACACAGAATCGGCAAGCTGGAGAGAATTCTTGAATATATCACTTCAAAAAATGAAGTTTGGTGTGCTTCTGCCTCGGAAATCTTGAATGAATATCAACAAAGTAGAAATTCTTGAATTTTTTAGATTTTAAACTCCTATTTGATCATAAAATACAACGAATCGATCCAAGCCTCTCTCAAGAAGCTAGTTTTATTATATAGTTATCACTCTACTAACTTTAAATGTGGAGTTTTTTCTTTTTTTACGCTTTTTTTAACAAGACCGCTATTCACAGTATCTGGCTCAGATGAAAAAGCCATACCCTCGCCAGTTTCTCTAGCAAAAATATTTATTACCGCCTCATAAGGAAGCTGAACGTTCATAGTTTTGCCTTCAAATCTCGCGTCAAAGGAAATCATGTCAGAATCAATAGTAAGATTTCTCGTTGCAGAGGAACTTATATTTAGAGTAATCCTCTCATTTTCCACGAACTTTCTAGGGATACTCATATTTTCAAAGGAGGCATCAATGAGCAAATGAGGTGTATAGCCATTATCGCTAATCCATTCGAACATTGCTCTGATGAAGTAAGGTTTTTTTGATGTTGTACTGTCTTCCATGAAATTCTATGTAACCGAGAAATTCACAACCTCATTTCTTGTTCTAGTTCACTTAAACTGCTCTGGAAAGACGGACGATCAAATACCCTATCCATATATTTTTCAATTGAAGCTGTATCTGAGCCAAGGTCTATACCATAAACAGGGAGTCGCCAAAGAATGGGTGCAATGGTGCAATCAACAAGAGAAAAATCATCACTGATAAAATAGTCCTTTACAGTAAAAAGATCAATCACTGAGAGAATACTCTCTTTGAGAAGTTTTTTTGGCTTTGTAGCAAGTTTTGTTTCATTTTCTGATGAAAAATCTTCTACCAAGGAGTACCAATCATTTTCAATTCTATGCAGAGCCATTCTAAACTGAGCTCTTACCACAGGGTCCACAGGCATCAGTGGTGGATGAGGAAATCTTTCATCTAAATACTCAATGATAACTCGAGAATCATAAAGAACAAGATCTCTATCAATTAAAGTTGGAAGATTATGATACGGATTAACATCAATTAAATCCTCAGGAAGATCAGGACCTTTAACACTTTTAATATCAATGTTTATATTTTTTTCTGCTAATACTATTCGCGTTCGATGACTGTGAATACAGGTCGGTCCAGAAAAAAGATTCATAATTGATCTTCGATTTGCGATTACTGACATATAGATCCTCTATTTAATTTAACTCTAATATAACAAAAAGTGCGAATGAACTTCACTTTATGTCTTTCCAGACTTCTTTCTTGAGGAAGTATGCAAGGACCATAAAAAATGCGAGGAAGAATAATACTTTTACCCCTAAGGCTTGTCGTTTTACTTTTACTGGCTCGCTAATATATTCAAGGAAGTTGGATGTATCTCTAAGAAACGAATTAAACTCTTCTTCATTCATTTTACCTGGGATGTATACCTCAAGCTTTGATTGGTCTTCATTCTGCGAATATTTCTGATGCCCCTGCAACTCCCAGAGAACATTAGGCATGCTTGTTCCAGCGAGAACCACATTATCAACACCAGTTGGACTGGTGTTATCAACATAAAAGCTTTTCAGAAAAGTATAAATATAGTCTGTGCCCTTGGCTCGAGCGTCAAGTGAAAGATCTGGCGGTGCTTGCCCAAACCATCCAGAGGCGTCCTCGGATGTCATGGAAGCATTTATAGTGTCGAAAGTCTGTTGAGCATTGAACATAAGATATTCTTTAAGTTGAGACTGAGTAATACCAAGATCTTCACCTATAACGTCATATCGAATATATTCAGCTGAGTGACAACCAGAACAATAATTCATAAAGTTCCTAGCACCTCTTTGAAGAGACTCTATATCATATATATCGTTATTTGCGCTCATTAATGGTTTTTTTACAGCTGCATTTGCACCAACCGGAGCGAAGAAAATGGCACTAAATAATATGTAGAATCTCAATTTCATAATAAAAATTAGGTAACCCTATCTGGAACCGGTTTTGTTTTATCTATCATGGAAAAATATGGCATGAGCAAGAAAAAGGCAAAATAGAGAACACTGAAGAATCTGGCCATTGAGACATAAATTCCATCGGCGGGCAGTACGCCGAGAACGCCCAGTGATATAAAACTGATTACAAATGTTGTAAGTGCAAATTTATAGATCCAACCTCGATACCGAATTGATTTAACCTTTGATCTATCAAGCCAAGGAAGAAATAATGGGAGAAGAACCGCTAAACCCATGGCTATGGCTCCACCTAACTTATCAGGCACAGCTCTCAAAATGGCATAATAGGGAGTAAAATACCATACTGGTGCAATGTGCTCTGGCGTAGCAGAAGGATTGGCTTTTTCAAAATTTGCGTATTCTAAGAAATACCCTCCCATATCTGGAGCAAAAAACACCACCAATGAAAATACCATTAAAAAAGCAATGATTGCCACGAGATCCTTACTTGTATGATAAGGATGAAAGGCTACTCCATCAATTGGTATTCCTTGGTCATTTTTATAATCTTTTATCTCTATGCCATCTGGGTTGTTTGAACCGACCTCATGAAGTGCAACAATGTGAACAAAAATGAGAGCTATAAGTGCTAACGGCAGAGCAATCACATGCAATGCAAAAAAACGGTTTAATGTAATATCAGATATGGAGTAGTCACCTCTGATAATCTCTACCAAGGCCTCACCAACAAAAGGTATGGCACCAAATATTGAAATTATCACTTGGGCGCCCCAATATGACATTTGACCCCATGGTAGCAAGTACCCCGCAAAAGCTTCGGCCATTAGGACAAGAAAAATAAGCATGCCTATTATCCATATTAATTCTCTTGGTTTCTTGTAGGATCCATATAACATTGCACGAAACATATGAAGGTAGACAACTATAAAAAAGAATGAGGCGCCTGTTGAGTGCATATAACGAATCAGCCATCCCCACTCAACATCTCGCATTATGTATTCAACTGATGAGAAAGCTTCCTCAGAAGACGGCTTATAATTCATTGTAAGGAAAATCCCAGTTAATAATTGTATAACAAGAACAACCATTGCAAGGACCCCAAATACATACCAAACATTAAAGTTCTTTGAAGCATAATACTCAGTTATATGTTCTTTCATTGTTTCAGAGTAAGGGAACCTCTCATCAATCCATGACAAAAGTTTGCTATTTTTCTCTAATTTTTTTGTATTGTCAGTCATTATGCGTCACTTGGATCTATACCTATGGTAATAACATTTGTTTGTGAAAAGCTATAAGGCGGAACTTTTAAGTTTGTTGGTGCGGGCACACCTTTGTATACACGGCCAGACAGATCGAATTTTGAGCCATGGCATGGGCAAAAAAATCCACCAAACCAATCTGATGAAGGAGTAACCTCAAACTGGGGCAAAGGAGCGCAACCTAGATGTGTACAAGATCCCTCTACCACTAAATATTCTGGTTCCAATGATCTATGCTCATTAACTGTATAATCAGGCTGTATATCAGCCTCAAGTGAATCAGGGTCTCTCAAAAGATCAGTAACATCAGAAAGGCGTTTCAGCATATCGCTGGTTCTTCTCAGAACATAAACTAGTTTTCCTCTCCAAACTACTCTAATCATTTCTCCTGGCTCGAGGGAGCCTAGAGGCACCTCAACTGGCGCACCAAGCGCCCTAGCTCTGGCACTGGGTTTAAGCGAGGATAAAAATGGCACTGTTGCGAAACCAACACCAACTAAACCAGTTGCAGCAGTTGCCATTCCGAGGAAATGTCGCTTATTCTGATCTATTGTTTCTGACATTTTATACCTTTAAAATAATTAAATAATTAGACTCTATCTTGAGATGAATTTAATGACTTTCAAGTCCATACCAAAGAAAATTCTCATGCCAAATTGTAATGATTATTTTTTATTAAAATGAAAAAAAATTATAGTGGATATCGGTCGATATTATACACTTTCAAAGATTAAATTAGCCAGCTAAAAATTTTCAAAAGTGATCTAATTTCATGAATTCTCTCTTGATACTCTAGCTCCCAGTTGTTGGAGTTTTTCTTCCACTCTCTCGTATCCTCTATCGATATGGTAGATTCTATCAATGACGGTATCACCTTTTGCTGCAAGCGCAGCAATGATTAGGCCTGCTGACGCTCTCAGATCTGTTGCCATAACAGGAGCTGCTGTCAGTGAATCAACACCTGTACTAGAGGCAATGTTCCCCTTAATTTGTATGTCAGCACCCATTCTATGAAGCTCCACTACATGCTGAAATCGATTTTCAAATATATTTTCAACCATCTCAGCTTTACCATTTGCAACAGAGTTTAATGCACAAAATTGAGCTTGCATATCAGTTGGAAATCCTGGATAAGGGGAAGTAGAAAAACTTACTGCCTTGAGATTGCCTCTCTGCATGTCTAATGATATCCAACCTTCCCCTGACTCTATCTCTGCTCCTGCTTCTTTAAGCTTAGACAATACACTTTCTAGTAGATTCTCTGAGGTATTTTTCAATAATATTTTTCCACCAGTGATTGCAGTTGCGACCAGATAAGTGCCAGTTTCAATTCTGTCTGGCATAACACTATAGTCAGCCCCATTCAATTTATTCACCCCATTTATAATTATTGTATGCGTTCCATCTCCCTTAATGTGGGCGCCCATATTTCTTAAAAAATTTGCAAGATCGACAATCTCTGGTTCTTTTGCAGCATTCGTGATGATGGTTTCTCCCTCTGCTAGAACCGCAGCCATCATGATATTTTCTGTCCCAGTAACGCTAATTTCTTTAAAAGCATAATCAACCCCTTGTAACTTCGTTGCAGATGCTTTGATATATCCATCCTCAACTTCAATTTCTGCTCCCATTGCCCTCAGACCATCGATATGCAGATTTACTGGTCTTGCTCCTATTGCACATCCCCCTGGAAGAGAGACCTCGGCAAAACCAAAACGAGAAACTAGGGGACCCAGAACTAATATAGATGCCCTCATTGTCTTCACAAGATCATATGGAGCAATCAATCTATCTATATTTCGAGCATTCAAATTCAGTCGCATTCTATCATCGAAAATTACTTCCACTCCCATGCTCTGAAGGAGGGTAATCATAGTGGCTATATCATTCAACTGAGGAACATTATTTAAAGAAATATTCTTTTCAGAAAGAAGGCTCGCAGCCAAAATTGGCAAAGCTGCATTTTTCGCTCCAGATATATTTATTTCGCCGACTAATTTTTTGCCTCCGCTAATTTTTAGCTTTTGCATAAATTATGCTTATCCCACTCCTCTTTTGTGTATGCCCTGATAGAAAGCGCGTGGATTTCATTTCCAACAGCATCCCCTAAACATTCATAAACTATCTGATGTCTTTTCAGTCTAGATTTATCTATGAATTGATCGCTCACTATCAGCGCCTCAAAATGTGTATTATCTGGGCTGTTTACTTCAATGATACTGTCAATTAAATTTTTTCTTAAGGCATCAGTTATTTCAGCGCTATTCATTATTAAATTATCCTTATTTTTTAATCGGCTACTTACAAAAAACTTTTCTAATTAAAACAAATAATTTCTTATCTTGTTATCATAAGTGACCTAAAAGTTAAATTTGACATACTAATAAAACAATAATACAAGATTTCATGATCACATCTCTTTTTTTATTATCAATCGGTATATTTATTTTAATAAAAGGGTCTGACTTTTTTGTTGATGGTGCAACTTCAATAGCAAGAATAGCAAGAATCCCACTTGTCATTATTGGATTAACCGTTGTTGCATTTGCAACGTCTGCACCAGAGATATTGGTTTCTTTCGTTGCTGCAATGAATGATGAATCAGATCTGGCTATTGGTAACGCGATCGGATCAAATACAGCAAACATTGCACTAGTCTTAGGATCCATGGCAATAGTTAGGTCTGTTCCAATGAAGTCTTCGACCATAAAAAAATTGGTCAGAAATCTTCTTATAATTTCATTTTTAATGATCATTCCATTTTTTGACAATGTTATTTCGCGGATTGAAGGTCAAGTTATATTATTTGGATTTTTTCTTACTATGTTATGGTTGGTTAAATACAGTATTGATATGTCAAAAAAATCTGACATTGATGATAGATATCTAACTGATCAGTCTCTAGTTTCCCAATCTATTTTATCTGTTTCTGATTCAATATTTTGTCTCTTAATAGGCCTATTTCTTCTATTTTATGGTGCGGATGTAGTCGTTATTTATGCAGTAGATATAGCTCAATCTCTAAAAATATCTGAGACTATTATTGGGATAACAATAATTGCTATTGGAACCAGCCTCCCAGAGCTCAGTGTATCTATTACAAGCGCATTAAAGGGTCAGCATGGATTGGCTGTAGGAAATATTATTGGTTCAAATATATTTAATTTATTGGCTGTGATTGGGCTTGGAACAGCAATAAGCCCAGCTTATCTTCAAGAAGACATCTTCAACATACACCTCATGTTGATGTTTTCCCTCACACTGTTCATCTTTTTTATAACATTTAGAAAAAATGATGTGATCTCAAGGCCTGAAGGTTTTCTACTATTATTAACTTTTTTGTCTTACATGGGATATATTATTCTTACTAATTAAATCATGACCCTTGTTAAAGCATGAAAGAAACAAAAATGGATAAAAAAGAAATTCTAAGTCTCGCCAGGGAAGTAATGTATATTGAATCGGACGCAATCAGAGACGTCGCAAATTCAATAGATCACTCTTTTTGTGACGCTTGTGAATTAATTCTCAAAAACCAAGGTAAATTAGTTACTCTTGGTGTTGGTAAATCAGGACACATTGCAAGAAAAATTTCTGCGACTTTTTCAAGTACTGGCACATCATCTTTTTATATAAATG
>PYIJ01361182.1_pt1 | contig 13258 bp, 9 predicted proteins | sample 3578051 | NCBI WGS metagenome assembly PYIJ01 (sample SAMN08408021, study PRJNA431606) | Marine metagenome isolate SA_KN192-05_S13_5m, whole genome shotgun... | biome: marine; feature: oceanic pelagic zone; material: water; isolation source: surface water sample, 0.2-0.8 um fraction ... | reverse complement strand
TTTTAAATCCAGTTTAATGTTTTCTCTTGGGATAATACACGCCTCAACTCTTTCACCGTAATTCTGGCAAGGAACTGCAAAAGCGGCTGCCTCAAGCACACTATCATGATCGAGTAAAGCTTCGTCAATTTCCCTTGGAGCTATGTTTTCGCCGCCTTTAATAATTAATTCTTTTATACGGCCAGTTACAAAAATATAGCCATCCTCATCCATGTAGCCCAAGTCACCTGTTTTTAGCCAGCCTTCTTTCGTTATTGTTTTCGCAGTTTCATCAGGCTGCTTGAAATATCCTTTCATTACATTGTCGCCTTGAACTAAAATTTCGCCTGTTGTGCCTCGCGTTACCTCTTCATTTAAATCATTGCCTATCATAAGATTATTTCCGTGTGCTTTGCCCGGAGAGCCTATCTTTCGAGTTTTTGGAGGTAAAGGATTGGTTGAAATTTGCGAACCTGTTTCTGTCAGTCCCATCGTTTCGATTATTGGCAAGTTAAAGCGGTCCTCAAATTTACGGTGTATATCTGGGGATAAAGGTGCGGAAGCTGACCTTGCAAAACGTAAACAGGAGATTTTTCCTGGCATTTCTTTGTGATTGAGAATGTAAGAATACTGAGTTGGTACAGCTGAAAACCAACTACAACTGTGCTTTTCAATTAGTCCCCAAAAAGCGCCCACTGAAAAACGATTAGGGATTACAAGAGTACTCGCTGAGGCTAGCGTCCCCATGACTGTTACGCAGAGTCCATTGATATGGTAGATTGGGAGAATACATAGCGCCACGTCTTTATAATCCACATCATGTCCTGATGAAATATAGCGACCAGCAGCAAGTAAATTTGAATGACTGAGCATAACGCCCTTTGGGTTGCCAGTTGTGCCGGATGTATACATTATTACTGCAATTTCTTCACATGATACATTTGCTTTTTGATCAAACTTTTCTGAAGGATTATCTTCCGCCCAGAGTGGGCCAATCTCTGGATCTAGCCTTATAATTTCTATCTCTTTTTCAAATTCAGATATAGCCTCAGAAATCAAAATTTTATATTCATCAGTGCAAAGGATCAAAGCTGTTTCGGAGTGATCAATCGTATATGCGATGATTTTAGCGCCAGCGACTAAATTCAATGGAAGCGCTATGTGGCCCGAGTAGATTATGCCAAGTATCGCTAAACACGAACCGATACCATTATTTCCAGCAACTGCGATTTTTGAACCTGGTGGTAAGCCCTTATCTTTCAAATGGTTTGCTATTGATTTTATTTTGTTTCTTGCTGATGCATATGATAATTTTGATCCACTATCAGGCGATATCAACCAAGTGAGATTTCCAAAATGCTTTCCATTGTAATCAACTTGCTCAATTAGGGTTGACGGTGAAGTAATTTCGTTCATGGGAAAACTTTGGACCAGTAATCACCAAATAGATCTTCTAAGTTCGGTTTATCCTCTTCAATTACGCGCACTATTTTAACTTTATTTATGAAGTGTTCCCAATTGAGGTTTTCATCTATTGAGTTTCCGCCCCAGCTTCCGCAACCCATGGATAAAGAAAATGGTAAACCATTATTAAAGAAGCCGCCTGTAGCAAAACAGTGGGCTTGATTAACGATCACGCGGCATGTTTTAGCGGACATTGCCATTTGGTGAGCTCTTTCATCATTTTTAGAGTGGAGGCCTAAGGAATGGCCAGCCCCTTGATAGTTCTGTATTTTGATTGCTAGTTTCAAAGCGTGATCAAAATCTTCTGCAAGGTAAAGTGTAAGAAATTGCGACATTTTTTCGCCACTTACAATTGCATCAGGGCCTGCTTCTTGGGTTGGTAAAATTAAAAATCGCGTATTTTTGTCGGACCTGTGTGCTAATTTAGTTTTATCAATTATAACATTGATATCTTTAGCAAGCAGGGCTGTATTCATTCTACCATTTTGCCAATGTAAATTAACAACGCGCTGCGTCTCGATTTCGTCAAGTATGAGACCGCCCGCTTGCTCAAGAGCAACAAGTGCCTCCTTATATTTCGAACGAACGACGATTACCGAGTTTTCTGATGAGCAAGAAGTAGCATTATCAAAAGTTTTTGACTTAGCAATTTTTTCTGCGGCATCAGTTACGTCAGCTGTCTCATCTAAAATTGTAACCACATTTCCCTGGCCAACACCGAGGGCGGGAGTGCCGGAGGAGTATCCTGCGCGAACGTTATTTTGTGACCCGGTGACAACCAGGAGATCGGCCAATTCCATTAACCTTTGGGTTTTTGACTTTGAGGGGGGGGTAGTCACCATTTGAACCAAATCGGGGTTAATCCCTACATCTGCCAAATTTTTTCGAATGTGTTTTAATAAAACTGCAAATGGTCCCGCGCCCTTTGGTGAGGGTGCGATAATAATAGAGTTACCGGTTTTCAGTGCATTTATTATATTATTAGTTGGAGTTGCTAATGGATTTGTGGAAGGCACAATGGCGGCAACTACACCCTTGGGTCGAAAATACACAGATATTCCTTTCAGATTATCGTCATAGATATGCCCAAAAGATTTTATGTTTTTTATGTCTCGTAAAAGGCCCAGAGTTTTATTATGATTTTTTTGAATTTTGTCATTAACATTTCCAAGCCCAGTTTCACTTACAGCAAGCTTCGAGAGCTCACTATTGTTTTCGGGTTGCATCAGTGCCCATCCTACTGCCTGACAGGCTAGGTCAAATAATTCCTGTGATCCATTGGCTTCATACTGCTCCTGTGCCTTTTTTGCGGTGGCCACAAGCTTATCTATTTCTTGTATTTCTCTATCGTCAACCAACTTATATCCTTCGACTTATGACTCTACCTGCTTTGCAAAAAACGCGGAGTGTAGGCTTTTAAGTAATGTCAATGCGCCAGCAATTATTAAAATTGTACAAATTGGTCGTGAGAAATAAGTTCCTAAATCATAGTGAACCATTTGCATGCCTTGAGCAAAATTCTGCTCGCCGATTTTCCCTAAAATTAATCCTAGTACAATGCCTGGTATAGAGTACCCCGACCTCCGCAATAGAAAACCTATCATTCCTGCTGCAAACATTACAATTACGTCTAGCACTAATCCTCTACTGATATATGCACCAATACTTGCAAGCATTAAAATCATAGGGGCCAGGAATTGAAATGGAATTTTTAGTAAGTAGAGAATAGTTTTTGTTTCTAACAGGCCAATGAATAGAATAGAGAGATTAGCATAAAACATACCTGCAAATACAATCCAAATTAAATCTGGTGAATTATAAAAAACCAAAGGTCCGGGTTCCAAGTCGTGCATTTGAAAGACTGCAACCATCATTGCTGTTAAGGCGCCACCGGGAAGCCCCAAAGCTAGTAAGGGTATCATCGCGGCGCCGGTTGCTGCGTTATTTGCCGTCTCTGAAGAAATAACCCCCTCAAGCTTTCCCTTTCCAAAGTCAGATTTATTTTTTGACCATCGCACCGCTTCGCCATAGCCCATAAATGCCGCTAAGGTTGCGCCAATTCCGGGTAGTATGCCGCAGAAAAAACCTACTAATATTGACCTCACTACGGCAATTTTATGTGCCCAAAGCTCAAAAAATGTGGGAAAGTCTACGCTGAATTTTGGTGCACTATAGTTACCGCTCACTTTCTTTTCTGCTTGAACAAATATTTCTGAAACAGCAAAAAAACCAAGTATCGCTGGTACAAATGCAATCCCTGCTGCTAAATCGCTGAAACCAAAATTAAAGCGATTTATACCACCAACAGGGTCTTGGCCTATTGTTGCAATTAGAAGTCCCAAAAGTACTGACAGCCAACCTTTCCATATTGTTCGACCGCCGACAGATGAGGCAACAGCTAGTCCAAAAAAAACTAAAGCAAAAATTTCCGGTGGCCCAATGTTCATTATAGCCCATTTAGCTAGTGGTTCTGTTGCGCTCATCATCACAATTGCTGATGCAACGCCCCCAACTGCAGAACATAATACTGCAGCACCAACTGCTTTTCCGGCCATGCCTTTTTGAGTCATTGGATACCCGTCGAAAGCAGTAGGTGCATTTTCGGGTGCGCCCGGAATATTGAATAAAATGGCTGTTATTGCACCACCGTAAGTGCCAGTACAATAAATTACTGCAAAGAGCATAACACCTTGCGATGGCGATAGGTCGGCAGTAAACGGTAACAGAATTGCGGCGAGTGTTAACATACTAACGCCTGGTATTGCTCCAAAAAGCATTCCGCCTATAACACCAAAAACAAAAATTCCGATAGTAAACGGATCTCCAAAAAGTGTTGCCGTTCCAGTAAGAAAATTATCTAGCATTCATAAGTACCATCAAAAAAGTTGATCAAATTGTGTTTTCATTTTTAACATGACAGCACTGAAATCATAAAACGGTGATACATTTCCTTGAGGAAGCGGGGCGTTTAATATGAACATAAAAAGTGCAATTAAAAGGCCATAAATAAATAAAGTACTGACTAAAATAAATTTTAATCTACGCTCACCCCAAGCAAGCATTACTAGTGCTATAAAAAACGGTGTCCCAAAGTAAAATCCAACCGGTTTTAGTGAGATTGCATATAGAAGCGGTATAACGAGTATCCAAGCTGTTTTTATATAATCGATAAAAGACGAGTAGTGGACTTGATCTGGGGCCTCGCTGGCTCCAACTCTTCCTTTTTGAGTTTTTGAGCCATTTTTGAAAGAATGGTATAGATTGCCAAGTGCTGCTAGCCCAATAAGTGCCAAAATTACTCTAGGCCATCCAGTTGCACCAAACTTGTAAATCTCAATAGGTTGATTAAAATTAAAACTAACTGAAAAGAAAACTGCTGCTATTAGTAGCCAGAAAATGATTTCAATCAGATCTGAATTTTTAAGATTTCCCATAAGTATTCTTTCAAAAAACAGGTCCGCGACATTTGTCGCGGACTTTTATGTCTTTGTTTTAAACAGGTTCGTTTATTTTACGTCTAAACCCATTTCTTTGTACACATCTCTGTATTGAGCGATAGCACCATTTATCATTTCTATGGCCCCATTTGTGTCTCGATAGCTATCAATAACAGTCATGAATTTACTTTCGTTAAATGTTTGATAGCTGTCTTCACAATAACCGCGCTGGAAAGCCCACTTTAACCAATCAACTCTGTCTGATGGCGCGTCTTTATGCACATAGAAACCTCTAAAACGTAGTAATGGTTCAAAGTCCATACCCATTTCTTTGTGAGTTGGTACATCGCTGAATGCGCCTGGGCGTTCATTGAAAACAGTTAGTATCGGTTTAAAATTATCAGCATCTAGAAATTTTCTCACGTCACCGGGCTGTTCAAATAAAGCATCAACTTGCCCACCAAGTAATGCTCCGTATCTTGGCGCACCTTTATCAAATGAGATTTGTTGTATTTCCATGTCAGAGGCTTCAGTAATAAACTTCATTATTACGCGCTCCATAGATCCTTCTTTTGAAACGTTAGCAATAGTTGCTTTTCCGTCTTGCGCTCTAACCCACTCTACAAAACTAGACCAGTCTGTATATCGAGTTTCATTTGTTCTGATATAAATTTGTGAGAATGTAACCTGAGATATCACAAGCGGTATTAAATCAACCGCAGGATTAGGTTTGCTAGAATCTAAAGCATGTGCTGATGAAGCATCATCAATGTGCTCGAGAACTGTGTATCCATCGGCGGGTGCTGCCATATAAGCAGTCATGCCTACGGTTCCTGAGCCCCCAGGTTTGTGGTCTCGGTTGATACTAACAGAAGTTAATTCTGTTACTGCTTCTGCCATTGCTGCAGCAACTTGGCCCGAACCTCCTCCTGGTCCATATGGTACAATCATTGTTAAAGCTCGATCAGGAAAACCACCGGGTTTTGCCATGCTAGCCTCAGAAACTTTACATTCTCCAGCAAGTGTAGCACCAGCAAAGCCGGTAAAAACTGCCGCCGTTATAAGACCTGAAATTGGTTTTTTTATTTTAAAATTCATATTTTTCCTCCCCGTGATAATTGGTTTAATATACTTCACGTTTTTTGATCGTGGCGGTGTTTGGCTTTTTGTCAACAAAAATCGATTTGATCAGTTCTGACAAAAATGAACAAGTTTCCCCACTTTTCCACCCATCTATTGAAATAAGACATCATAAGCGTAATTGTGAATATAAAAAAAATCAACCATTATGAATAAAAATTTCCTACAGGGAAAATTTTATCATTATTCCGAATAGGTGGTCTCCATTCTAAGAAGCAAAATCTCTTTTGAGCAAAAATAAGTCTATGAATTCTTGGATGATCAAGCAGAAACTTCTTTAAATGGCAGCCCGTACGAGAATCGAACTCGTCTTTCCAGGTTGAAAACCTGGCGTCCTAACCGATAGACGAACGGGCCGCTCTGCCTGTGTCTGCCGTTATTATGTAAACCCTTAAGGCTGTGCAAGTAGAAAAATGCATCAAAATATATTTTTTTGAATTTTTACTATTATATCGAAAGCTCTTCTGGCCAGGCTGCATCCTCTAAGATTAATTGAGTAGATTTTTTACCTTGCCAATAATTAATATCTAATTTCCCAACTAAATGTACTTTTTTACCATCGTGTTCAGATAATTCTTGCCCTAAATTTCCCTCAAAAGCTCTAAAACAGATCGCATCCATTGATTTGCCATCATCATCTGAAAACCGAACTTTCAGGTGGTTATCACCAACCCTTTTTGTAAAACTCAAACTAACATCACAAAATGCAAACCTTGGCTCTCGAATTGCTGCACCGAATGGACCACAATTTTCTAATTCCTCAATTAGATCAATCTTTGCTGCCTGAATAAACAGAATTCCATCTATCGAAAGTTCCTGAGCTTCTGAGTTCACAATTTTTGCTTTTTCCGCCAACTCACATAACCGACCCATCGCTGGCTTTAGTTGGTCCTTTGTTAGGCTTAAGCCTGCCGCCATTTTGTGCCCACCACCCTGTTGTATTAGACCCTCTCGCTGTAGCCGTTGGATTGCATGCCCTAAATCGTAACCATCGACGGATCGGCCCGACCCTTTACCATCAATTCCGTCAAAACCAATGACAATTGACGGCTTATTAAATTTATCTTTGAGCCTTGACGCAACGATCCCAACTACTCCTGGATGCCACCCCTCGGAGGCTGCCCAAATAATTGAATTTTTGGATTGGTTTTTATCTATCTGAGCCAGTGCTTGTTCTCTTGTAATATTTTCTATCTCCCGTCGCTGTGTATTCAATTCTTCTATTTGCTCACATAGATCGTGCGCCTCTGAAGTTGAAGTTGAACACAGGAGCCTCAAGGCTAAGTCAGCTGGGCCTATTCGACCTGGTGCATTTAATTTAGGACCCAAGATATATCCTAAATGATATGAGGTAGGACTCGAGTTGATACCAGATTTATCAATAAGCAACTTTAAACCTAATCTCATTCTATTTGATAAAATTTTTAAACCCTGACGAACAAAAGCCCGATTTACGCCAGTTAAAGGGGCGACATCGGCTACAGTTCCAAGAGCTACTAAATCTAAGTAGTCCATTAGATTGGGAGATATTTGATTACTATCCTTGAGTTGACGACCGCATTCAACCAAAGTTAAAAATACAACACCAGCAGCACATAAATATGATAACCTACCGCTCTCAATTTGCCTGTTAGGATTTACTATAGAGTGACATTTGGGATCTTCCTCAGATCCCAAATGATGATCTAAAATGATCACGTCACAATCCTCGTGGACTGTTTCCAGTGCCTCATGACCCAGTGTCCCACAATCAACACAAATAATAAGCTCATTATTCGAAGAAAGTCTGGTCATAGCCGTTTTGTTAGGGCCATATCCCTCCCTAATCCGATCTGGCACATAAATACTTGGTTCTAGGTTAAAAAATCGAAACCAAGATACGAGCATTGCTCCAGAAGTCGCTCCATCAACATCATAATCCGCATAAACGACAATCCTTTCCTTACGGTTTACAGCACCGATCAGTCTCTGAGCAGCTTTAGAGACATCTAGCAACTGCTTAGGATCTGGTAGTAAGTTTCTAAGGAGTGGGTTCAAGTATGCTTCCACGTCTTCGGGAGGGATTGAAAGCCTTCCTAAAACACTGGCTACCGGAGGTTTTTGTCCAGTAATTTGTGAGATAGCTTCCGCTCGCCTGTGTTGGTCATCACTGAGCCCAATCCATTTTCTTCCTGTAATGGATTTGTGAACACCTAAAAATGCCATAAAGACAACATTATTTCTTTGGCACGCGATAGATCATACGCCGCACTGAGCCAGTTTTTGATCGCATCAAAATTGTCTCGGCAGTAATATGAGTTATCTCGCGTTTTATTCCCTCTAAGAGTGAGCCGCTAGTAACTCCCGTTGCAGCGAAAATAACATCTTGCGTAACCATATCATCTCTGGAGTAGATACGAGATAAGTCACTTATTCCAGCTTTTTCTGCACGAATCTTCTCATCATCATTTCGAAATATTAATTTGCCGTAGATTTGACCACCCATACATTTAAGCGCTGCGGCGGCGAGGACACCTTCGGGGGCTCCGCCAATTCCCATATACATATCGATACCCGTTATTTCGGATTCGGCACAGTGCATAACTCCAGCTACGTCACCATCTGAAATTAAGCGAATTGCTGCCCCGGTAGATCTAACTTGCTCTATTATATCCTGATGCCTTGGGCGTTCTAAAATGCACACTGTGATATCGTTCGGATCGCAATTTTTTGCCTCCGCCAATATCTTAACCCTTTCAAAAGGTGACATATCAAGAGACAGTAGACTAGGTGAAAATCCGGGGCCAACTGCCAGCTTTTCCATATAAACATCTGGCGCATGTAGCATAGATCCCTTTGGTCCCATAGCAATAACTGTTAATGCATTTGGCATATCCTTAGCAGTTAGTGTTGTTCCTTCTAGTGGGTCTAACGCAATGTCTACACCGGGCCCATTCCCAGTTCCAACTTTCTCTCCAATGTAAAGCATTGGCGCCTCGTCACGTTCACCTTCGCCGATTACAACTGTTCCTTCTATATCAAGTAAATTTAATTGTTCTCTCATTGCATTTACGGCAGCCTCGTCTGCTGCTTTTTCGTCACCACGTCCAATCAGTGATACTGATGCTATAGCTGCGGCTTCCGAAACTCTTGCCAATCCAAGGGAAAGCATACGGTCATCAAATTCAATCTTTGGGTTGGTCATGGCACAGCTTTCTTGCTCTAAAGTGGTTCAATGCGTAAAGCGACAGGTTTATCATGTACTACCCCAGTTTTAGGAACATTGGCTAACGCCTTCTCAATAGACTGTGGGTCAGTAGTATGAGTAACAATAAGAACCGGGGCATTTTCATCAGCATGGGCGTACTGGCGCATCCGGTCGATTGATATTCCAAAGTCACCCAGTAGTGATGCTACTTTCGCCAAAGCACCAGGTTTGTCTGACAGTGATAAGCGTAAATAGTATGGTGCTCTTGTATTTGATTTCACAGATTGGACAGTTCTGAGTGTATTTGCCTGTTGTCCAAAAGTTGGTATTCGTACCCCTCGAGCAATGTCTATAATATCTGCCATCACGGCGCTAGCTGTAGGACCTTCGCCCGCCCCAGGTCCGCTTAGGATGATCTGTCCCACATGGTCTCCTTCGAGCATTACCATATTCGTACCACCCTCTAACTGACCAAGTGGTGAGACCGCTGGAACTAAGCAAGGCGACATGCGCTGCTCAAGGCCGTCTCCGTTAAGTTGCGCAACACCAAGTAACTTTATTCGAAATCCCATATCTGCTGCATGATTTATATCGTCGATTGAGATCTGACCAATACCCTCTAATTGTACGGCCTCAAAATTTACTTTTGTCCCGAAACCAATTGAAGCGAGCAAAGCAAGTTTATGTCCGGCATCAATTCCGCCAACGTCAAGATTGGGATCAGCTTCTAAATATCCTAAGGCTTCAGCTTCTTTAAATATTTCATCATAACTTAACCCAGATGACTGCATCCTTGTAAGAATATAATTGCATGTTCCATTCATCACACCAACTACACGTGTTAGGCTATTGCCAGCGAGCCCTTCAGTTAATGCTTTGATTACCGGGATGCCCCCGGCTACTGCTGCTTCAAAACGAAGCAACTTATTTTTATTTTCAGTTTTTTCAGCCAGTTGTTGTCCGTGATGTGCTAATAATGCTTTATTAGCTGTTACTATGTGTTTGTCATTATCTATGGCCGCAAAAATGGAGTTTTTTGCCGCGCCGACATGACCCCCGATTAGTTCCACGAAGATATCAATATCTTTTCGATTAGCTAGAGTAACAGGATCACTCTCCCAATCGTACATACTCAAATCTATCCCACGATCTTTATTCTTTGATTTTGCGGAAACTGCCACGATTTCGATTTTTCTGCCTGTTCGGGCCTGCAGAGTTTCTGCTTTCTGCTGGATTATCTTTACAACACCAATGCCCACTGTTCCCAATCCGGCAATACCAAGTTTTATCGGATTAGTCATGATGCGTTCCTTTTGTGAGTTGTAAGCTACAAATGCGATTTAACCATAAAGCCGTTATTAAGCAACAGCACACCTATACTTAATGAGCTTTAGGACGTCAGATATTTTGGTCATAAAAATTTGAAAACAAATTAAGTTAATATTCAAACTTTAAAAGTAGTTTTAGGTTTTAAATCCATTATCTGTCGCTTTTAGAAAAGCCCAAAAAGATACGCAGGCGATATTAGAGTTATGGAGAAAAAAATGAAAATTGGTTTTATAGGATTAGGTAATGTCGGCAGCAAGCTGTCCGGGAGCTTACTAAGGAATGGATTTGATGTATCCGTTTATGATTTAAGCAGTCAATTAATGGTAGAATTTGCAAAAAAAGGAGCAAAGATTGGTGAGAATCCGGAACACTTGATGAATGTTTGTGATACTATAATCACGTGTTTACCGAGTCCGGCCGCTTCCAACATGGTTATGCAGACAATGCTTCCATTTGTAAAAGAAGGAAAAACTTGGTTGGAAATGTCCACTACAGATGATGCTGAAGTCAAGCGTTTGGGAGCGGAGGTCATAAGTCGCGGTGGGAAAGCCGTTGATTGTCCAGTATCTGGTGGTTGCCACCGGGCAGATACTGGAAATATAAGTATATTCGCTGGCTGCGATAGAGCCACATTTGAAATTATCCTACCTTTGTTAACTACTATGGGTCGTAGGGTTCTCCACACAGGAGAGCTGGGTAGTGCTAGTATACTTAAGGTTATAACTAATTTTCTAGCTACGGCAAATTTGGTTTCTTGCGCGGAGGCCCTCACGGTAGCAAAGGCGGCCGGTTTGGAACTGGGAAATGCTTATGAGGCAATTAGAATTTCATCTGGGAATTCATTTGTTCATGAAACGGAGAGCCAAGTTATATTAAATGGAAGCCGTGATATCTCATTTACAATGGATCTCGTAGCGAAAGATATTGGATTATTTCAAGCGGTCGCAGATAGAGTAAATGTGCCACTTGATTTAAGCCCTTTATTAATTGAAATCTTTGAAGATGGAATAAATAAATTTGGCTCGAGAGAGCTTTCGCCCAATATCATAAAAAGACTAGAACAGGTAACAGGTCTGAGTATCACTGCCCCAGGGTTTCCGGCAGAAATTGTCGATTACGAACCAGAAGAGCCAGGTTATGAAGTGCAGGTGAACAAATTTTAGCCAAATAAGAAGTAAATGTATTGTATCAAAGTGTCGTAACAGGTTAATTTAACGGCCTGACAACATGGAGGATCAAATGCGCTTCTCAGCATTGCGCATACTGAAGGAAAGTCTAACGGGCAACAAGAATTGGACCCCGCATTGGCGGAACCCTAGTCCAAAGCCTGCCTATGACGTAATTATCATTGGGGGTGGTGGACATGGATTGTCCACTGCATATTATTTGGCACAAAATCATGGAATAAGAAATGTAGCAGTGCTTGAAAAGGGCCATATAGGTAGTGGTAATATTGGAAGAAATACTACTATCGTTAGAGCTAATTATTTATTGCCAGGAAATTCTGAATTTTATAGTCACTCTCTTAAGCTTTGGGAGGGATTGGAAACGGATCTCAACTATAATGTAATGATGTCCCAGCGTGGTCTCATAATGTTATGCCATTCAGATGGACAGCGTGACGCATTCGTACGGCGAGCTAATGCAATGAGAAGTCGAGGAGATGACGCTCATATGCTGTCTGTAGATGATTTACGTAAATTGTTGCCATATCTAAACTATGACAATGCTCGGTTCCCAATTTATGGTGGTCTTTTACAAAAAAGGGCTGGTACGGCAAGGCATGATGCAGTGGCATGGGGTTATGCCCGGGCTGCCGACGAGAGGGGCGTTGATTTAATACAGAACTGTGAGGTGACTGGCTTCAACATAAATAATGGCAGAGTAACTGGTGTAGAGACATCTAGGGGTAAAATTGAAGCAAATAAAGTCGCAATCGTTGTTGCTGGCCGTTCTAGTCAAGTAGCTCAAATGGCTGGTATTAGATTGCCAATAGAAAGCCATATTTTACAGGCTTTTGTAACAGAAGGATTAAAGCCCGTTATCAACAATGTAATCAGCTTTGGAATGGGTCATTTTTATATCAGCCAGTCTGATAAAGGCGGCCTTGTATTTGGTGGTGACTTAGATGGATATGCATCTTATGCGCAAAGAGGTAATTTACCATTAATGGAGCATGTTTTTGAGGCTGGTATGGCACTTATGCCAATGATCGGTAAAGCAAAAGTTTTAAGGTCTTGGGGTGGAATAATGGATATGTCACCAGACGGAAGCCCAATTATAGATAAAACTTCAATTGATGGTTTATTTATAAATTGTGGATGGTGTTATGGTGGTTTTAAGGCGGTTCCTGCTTCTGGATATGCTTATGCCCACTTAATAGCAACTGAGAACTATTTCCATACAGCGTCGAATTATCGATTTGAACGATTTCAGTCTGGATATAACCTAATGGATGAGGAGGGTACAGGTTCTCAACATAACCTGCACTAATGCTTAATGATATTAGTAATATTTTATAAATAGTGAGCTGATTAAAATGAGAATAATCTGCCCAAACTGTGGTGAGCGAGACATTCGGGAGTTTTACTACCGGGGATCTGAAAATGATTTAGATAGGCCAAAGCTCGAGGATAGCCTTTCAAATTGGCATGCCTTTTTACATTTAAGAGATAATGCAGCGGGAGAAATTCGTGATTTATGGTATCATGAGAAGGGATGT
>PYIJ01124863.1_pt1 | contig 13344 bp, 10 predicted proteins | sample 3578051 | NCBI WGS metagenome assembly PYIJ01 (sample SAMN08408021, study PRJNA431606) | Marine metagenome isolate SA_KN192-05_S13_5m, whole genome shotgun... | biome: marine; feature: oceanic pelagic zone; material: water; isolation source: surface water sample, 0.2-0.8 um fraction ... | reverse complement strand
CGGCGCATTAGTGATAACCCAAAACACGGAAAAATCGACATCGACGATATTTTCATCGCCCGTCAGCATCAGGCTTTCTTCCGGCACATCACGGGTGACAGCATTAGAACCACGCCGGTCTTCAAGGCCTCCACGCATGCCGATATCCACGCGATTAACTGTTGTAACCTTGGGCGTGATGGCTGTCTCAATGGGCCATGGCAGATGGTAATTGAGGCCTGGGCTGGTCTGCGTCAAAAACTTGCCGAAGCGCAACACAACGCCCTGCTCATCCGCCTGCACTCGGTAAAAGCCTGAAAGTCCCCAAAATGTAAGCAAGACAACAAACACGACCAATATGGACGACCCGCCGCCGCCTGGCAGGATTTCGCGAATCCGCTTGCGCATTTGCTCGATAAGTTCGTCAATATTTGGCTCGTTCGGACCCGAACCGCGACGTGGCCCACGGTTTGGACCACCACCCCAAGGGCCGCGATCGCCACCCGAATTATTTTCCCAAGGCATTTATTTCTCCTTATGCCGCGCGGTTCAGCGTGTTTTCATGAACTCGCTCTTTATATAGGTCACCGCGCCGCCAATCACAATGAGCCCTTGCCCCGTCTCATTACATGTCTATATATCAATGACGTAACACACTCAAATGTGGGCAGGGCGCCGCCTTTTTTCAAGGCGGGCGACGAAAGAAAAACACATGGCCGATTTATCCGAAACCGACATTCGCGCGGCACTTTCGCAAGTGCGCGACCCGGCGGACGATACCGATATAATCACCTCTGGCCGCGTGCAGGGACTTGTCTTGCGCGAGTCGAGTGTCGGGTTTTCGCTGGATGTGGCCGGCCTGCCGGAAAGCACTTTGGCTAATTTGCAATCTGCGGCGGAAAACGCAACGCGAGGCGTGGCGGGGGTTACGTCCGTAACTTGCGTGCTAACCGCGCATAATGACGGGCCAAGCCCTCAAAAACCGGGCGACACACCGCCTCCAAATAGAGATGCACCGGAGATTTTTGCCAAAATAACCCGCGTGATCGCGGTGGCCAGCGGCAAGGGCGGGGTCGGGAAATCCACTGTCGCCGTCAATCTAGCCGCAGCATTGCAGGCCCGGGGCTTACGTGTCGGCCTGCTTGATGCGGATATTTACGGGCCGTCACTGCCGCAGCTATTCAATGTGACCGGCCGCCCCGCCACGACGGCTGAAAAAAAGCTCATCCCCGTGGAGTGCCACGGCCTGCATACCATGTCGATCGGCTATATGGTGCCGCCCGAACAGGCGATGATTTGGCGTGGGCCAATGGTGCAGAGCGCCCTCATTCAAATGCTTGACGACGTTGAATGGCCGGAACTGGATGTTCTGGTGCTGGACATGCCACCGGGAACGGGCGACATTCAACTTACCACGGCGCAACGCATTCCGGTCAACGGTGCGGTTGTCGTTTCAACCCCCAGCGCGCTGGCGCAGGCCGATGTGCGCCGCGCAAGGGCCATGTTTGAAAAAACCAATGTGCCGGTGCTCGGCCTTGTTGAAAATATGGCCTTTATGACTGCGCCGGATGGCACGCGAATGCACCCTTTCGGCAACCCCGGCAAAGATGCGCTGATGAGCTTACCGCTGGACGCGGAAATCCATGCCGCTGCCGAAACCGGTGTGCCCGTGGTCATTGACGCGCCGCAAAGCGCGGCGGCACTCGCCTTTGGCGAGCTTGCGCAAAAATTAATTGAACTGCTGGAAGGTACCAAAACATGACGGGTGACACACAAAAAGCCTACCGCTTCTTGACCGGTGACGATGATGCCGCTTTTTGCCAACAGGTGAGCGGTGCCTTGCGCAACGGCTATATGCTTTACGGCCCGCCGCTTTTACAGGTGGACGAGCAGGGCAATCGGCATTGCGGGCAGGCAGTTGTGCTGCCCGAATTTGCATCCGCAAAAAACGCTGTTACAGGTTCAAAAAATTAAGCGGCAGGCCAGGCGCGTCCCATTGCGCTTTCACCAGACGCCCCGTCGATGACAGGGTTATGTAGGCGGTGCGCAAATCATCGCCACCAAAACAAATATTGGTTGTCATGCCGTCATCGGTCGGTACATGGGCAATCGATCCGTCTTCGGGGGAGATGCGTGAAATGCCCCCATTGGCAATGGTCGCAACGGCTACCGTGCCGTCGGCTTCTAGGGCGAGCGAGTCGAAATAGTTGAGCCCGCCAGGGGACGCGACAAAGGCAGACGGCAATGCTTGTGCCGGTGGTTTCAGTTTGCCGGGGCTTTCAATATCAAACCCCCACAGCCGTCCGCCCTGGGTTTCGGCCACATAGATGGTGTTTTCGTCGGGGCTGAGGCCGATGCCGTTGGGCGTTTCAATGGGAAAAACCATCTGCTCGATATGGCTGCCATCAGGCTTGGCGTAGTAGATGGCGCCTCTGTCCTTGAGGCGGTCGTAGGATTTGCCCAAATCAGTGAACCAGAAACCGCCCGTGCGGTCGAACACAATGTCATTCGGGGCAACGAGGGCATGGTCGTCGCACTTAACGTAGAGCCGCTCAACCGCGCCCGTTGTCAGGTCAACGCGTTCAATACGCCCGCCAGAATAATCATCCGGCCTGTCATGCGGATAAATGCGACCGCCAATCTCCAGCCATGAAAACCCGCCATTATTGCAGACATAAACTGCACCATCCGGCCCGATGGCGGCACCGTTCGGCCCGCCGCCGAGATCGGCCACCACTTCAAGCACACCGCCCGGCGTGACGCGGCTCAGCGTACCGCGGGCAATCTCGACCAAAATGACACTGCCATCCGACATGGCAATCGGCCCTTCGGGAAACAGTAGGCCTGAACAAATTTCTTCCATCACAAAGTCTTTCTTTCGAGCGTCACAAAACTGTAATCGGCGCTATCTTTTTCACCGGCGGCGCGGAATATCGTCTCTGTTTCTTGCCAAGCGTCAGGGTCTGCCAGCGCAAAATGCGTATCCCCCGAGGGCTTCGCATGCACCTGCGTCAGATGAATACGCTTGGCTTGAGCTTCGAAAATGCGATAAATCTCTCCGCCACCGATAATCATCACGCGCGTGGCATCCGCGCACAGGGCCAATGCCGCCTCTGGCGAGGAAACGCAAGCCACCTCCGGCGGCAAAGCGGGCTCGAAGCCTGATATTTGGCGCGACAGAACAATATTTTCACGCCCCGGCAGCGGACGCCCGATTGAGCTCCATGTGCGGCGACCCATTATTACCGAACACCCCATGGTGATTTCTTTGAAATGGGCAAGATCACCCGGCAAGCGCCACGGCATGTCGCCCTGATTGCCGATCACCCCGTTTTCGGCAACCGCCACAATCATCTCAATGTGCGTAATTTGCACGGGGGCTAGACCGCCACCGGCGCTGGAATATGGGCCTGCGCCTGATAATCCAGCAACTCGAAATCATCAAAAACGAAGCCGAAAATATCTTTCTTGTCGGGGTTTATCCGCAAGCTCGGCAGGGCACCGGGGGTGCGTTCAAGTTGCTGGCGGGTTTGGTCCAAATGGTTCAGATAAATGTGAGCGTCGCCCAGTGTGTGCACGAAATCACCAGCCTCCAGATCGCAAACCTGCGCCAGCATCAGTGTCAAAAGCGCATATGAGGCAATATTGAAGGGGACGCCCAGAAAAATATCCGCTGAACGCTGGTAAAGCTGGCATGACAGTTTGCCGTCGGCCACATAAAACTGGAACAGACAGTGGCATGGCGGCAGCGCCATATCGTCAACATCGGCAGGGTTCCAGGCTGTCACAATGTGACGCCGCGATTCCGGATTTGAAGTCAATTGCGCGACAAGTTGCGAAATCTGGTCGATGTGGCGACCATCCGAAGTCTGCCAACTTCGCCATTGGCGACCATAAACCGGCCCCAGATCCCCGTTCTGATCGGCCCATTCATTCCAGATGGAGACCCCGTTTTCGTTGAGATAGCCAATATTCGTATCGCCCGACAAAAACCACAATAGTTCGTGGATGATCGACTTCAAATGGAGTTTTTTCGTGGTTAGCATCGGAAAACCCTGCGCAAGGTCAAACCGCATTTGGTGGCCGAAAACAGAGCGCGTGCCGGTGCCTGTCCGGTCGCCGCGTTCCACGCCATCATTTACAACGCGCTGGAGAAGATCGAGATATTGCCGCATGAGCACATCATTCACGATTCTTCGTGGGCCACGCAACGGCTTTTGGCGAAACACTATGATTTTGCTGTGAAGAATGCTATATCACAGGTGTCGGCTTGCCGACTATGGCGATATACGGACTTCGCAATAAACCCATCGGACCCGGGGGCAGTACCCGGCGCCTCCACCATTTCTAATTCCGGCAACGCGCCGGCTTATGGGGGCGAACCAGGATCGACGAGGGCGTAAAGGTTGTTTCCGTCGCTCGGCATGGTACCCACCGTTATCGGGCCAATTTGATAGTTGCAAATGACAACTACGCGGAAGTAGCAGTCGCTGCCTAGTCAGCGCCTCAACTTCAATTAAAGTCCATTGCCGTCGCTGGTGATGGCGGGGTCCGGAAGGCACCTGGCAACAGAAGCCTTCCATTATTTCTTTTGCCCGGTTCGCGGGGCCTGGTTCAGATATGACAGACACGCTCGACTACCAGACCATGACCCACAATGCCATGATGAGCATTGTTCGTGACGCGCTTCAAAGCGTTGCAAAGGATGGGCTGCCCGGCGAACATCATTTCTACATCACCTTTGCCCCGCAACATCCTGGCGTTGACATGCCGGATGATTTACGCGCGCGTCAGGGCGACGAAATGACGATTGTGCTACAGCATCAGTTTGAAAATCTCAGCATTTCAGACCTCGGCTTTCAGGTCGATCTGGCTTTTGATGGTGTGGTGCAGACGCTACGCATTCCGTTTGCCACCGTCTTGGCTTTCTTCGACCCCTCTGTCGAATATGGATTGCGTTTTCCCGCTAATCAGGAACAGATGTTGGATATGGCACCCTCCGCGCCCTCTTCTGCGCCGGAAGACATATCCGAGAACACATCTGACCACAATGAACCGGATGCGCCCGAAGCCAAGGAGCCGCGAACCGGTGAAGTTTTAAATCTCGATACGTTTCGCGACAAATAGGAAAAAACAGGCGCGAGGCCGATTGGCGCGCATGCCACCTCATGCTAGACCCGAAAAACAGGTTAGGAGAGATGCATCATGACAGCGACACGCACTGAAACCGACAGTTTTGGCCCCCTAGAGGTGCCGGCGGACAAATATTGGGGTGCTCAGACACAACGCTCTCTCGGTAATTTCAAAATCGGCAATGAAACCATGCCCTTACCGCTTATTCGCGCGCTGGGCATTGTCAAAATGGCAGCAGCCAAGGCCAATATGCAGCTTGACAATCTGAACACCGAAACCGGCGAAGCGATTGTGAAAGCGGCGACAGAAGTTGCCAATGGCGCGCTCAATGACCACTTCCCGCTTGTTGTCTGGCAAACTGGTTCGGGCACACAGTCGAACATGAATGCCAATGAAGTTATTTCCAACCGCGCCATTGAAATGCTGGGCGGAAAGATGGGGTCCAAGGAACCCGTGCACCCCAATGACCATTGCAACCGCAGCCAGTCATCCAATGATACTTTTCCGACCGCCATGCATATTGCGGCCGCCGAAGAAGCCGCAGGTCGGCTGGTACCAGCGCTGGAACATTTGCACGCCGCGCTGTCGGACAAGGCAAGCGCATGGGCCGATATTGTTAAAATCGGGCGCACGCATTTGCAAGACGCAACGCCGCTGACATTGGGACAGGAATTTTCCGGCTATGCGACACAAATAAAATATGCGCTTGAGCGTGTTCGCACCTCCCTGCCCCGATTGCTGGCGCTGGCCCAGGGCGGGACGGCGGTCGGCACGGGCCTCAACGCCAAGCCCGGATTTGCCGAAGCCTTTGCCGCCGAGGTAGCAGGCTTCACAGGTCTTGAATTCGTCACGGCAGAAAATAAATTCGAGGCGCTGGCCGCCCATGATGCATTTGTGGAAATGTCGGGCATGTTGAACACGGTTGCCGCATCTCTCAGCAAAATAGCCAATGATATTCGTCTGCTGGGGTCGGGTCCGCGCTCTGGGCTGGGCGAGTTGAGCCTGCCGGAAAACGAACCAGGCTCCTCAATCATGCCCGGTAAAGTAAACCCGACCCAGTGCGAGGCACTGACCATGGTGTGCGCGCAAGTTATGGGTAACCATACGACAATTTCGGTAGCTGGTGCGCAAGGCCATATGGAACTGAATGTTTTCAAACCGGTTATGGCCTATAATCTCATTCAATCCATGCGGTTGATTGGCGATGCGGCAATAAGTTTCACCGATAATTGCGTGGTTGGCATTGAACCGAACACGGCCAATATAACAATGCTGATGGAACGCTCGCTCATGCTTGTGACCGCACTTGCACCGAAAATCGGCTATGACAATGCTACGGTGATTGCCAAAACTGCGCATAAAAACGGCACGACCTTGCGCGAGGAAGCAGTCGGCGGCGGCTATGTCACCGACGCAGAATTTGACGAGATTGTGCGGCCCGAAGATATGATCGCGCCAAAATAAGCGCGCGGGATAATTTTGGAAAAGCCGACCAAACGCTCAATTACCATCGCCGGACATGCGACCAGTATTTCACTGGAACCGAGTTTCTGGGAGGCCTTGTCCGACATGGCGGCGGCACACAATATGTCGCTTGCCGACAAGATTGCCGAAATTGATGCGCGCCCGCGCAACAGCAGTCTGACGAGTGCTTTGCGGGTTGCTGTGTTAAACTGGGCGCGCGGGACCTGAACGCCTATTGCGTTGAAAACGCATCCCCGCGCGCAACCGCATAACGCGGCGCATCAAGCGCGTCCGTCAGCTCCACGCTAAGGGCTTTGCGCCCCAGCGAATTATAAAACTGAGACTGGACTTCAAGGCGTTGTTCCACGAAATCCATATAGCCGCTCATCTTGGCAAGCAGACGGTCGTCTTGGCGTAAAATCTCCAATGCGTTTGTTTGAAGACGTCCTTCGCGCAAGGCTAACAGTCCCAATCCGCGACTGAAATTCTCGCGGCCTTTCCAGAAATATGCCTCGGCCAGTTCGTCTTGGGTTCTGTCTTCAAAAACGCCCAAACCATTTCTTAGCTGGGCTACGTTAAACGCCTCAAAAGTGCCGGACCGGATTTCAACCTGTGCCGCCCCCGAAAGCGAGGCAACAATATTGCGGGTTGATGTGCCACGCCCCTGAAACGAGAAGTTTCCCGAAACGAGCGCGCGCAGGGCCGGCCGCGCGTAGGCATGTGTCAACAGCCTGTCCAGGTCAAAATCGGCAAAACTGCCGATAAGCTGAAAAGATGGCGTCAACTCGCCGCCCTCAGCCTGGGCATCAAATTCAAACTGGCCGCCCAAAATACTGGCCGTGATATCCGGGGCTTCCAGCACGCCTTCGATCAGCTTGATATTTGTCCGTAAGGCGTCCACCGGCACGCCGAGCAGAGCGGCATTGGTCAAACGCAATTGCAAATTGGCATCGCTGGCACCAAGAAGTTGCCAGCCAATGGGGGTTTCCGACCATCCAGTTTCGGGGTCAAATGCGGGCAGAAACGGGTCAAGGTCAAGCGCATCCAGCAGCAGATTAGCCGTCAGATTATTGCGGGTGCCGGAAACTTCGCCGGCAAATTCCATGACGCCCTCTCCGGTAAGGCGCCCAGCGCCAAGTCCCAGATCGATATTTGAAAAACTTATCCCTTCCTGTCGCATCACAATTTGTGAGGTGCCGGAGAATGCCACCTCACTGTCCGGCCCGCGCATGAGCCCAATATAGGGCAGAACATTTGTGCCAACAGCGCGCATCAATCCTTCAATGCGCCGCCCCGTAGGGCCGGGCCGCACCGCGCCCGACAGGGAGAACAAATCTTTGTCCACGGCCAATTCAGCCTCCAGACGGGACACCGAACCGGGCTGCGCATTGGTGGACAAGGACAAAACGGCCGATTGTTCTGGTGCGCGCGTTACCGGCAGGCCGAGGCGCGCGGTCATTTCATTTGCCGATCCCTTGAGTGCCAAATCAAAGCGTGTGCCAGCCGCATCGAGCGTCAGGTCGCGGACCGGTGTGCGAATGTCCAAGTCAATATCAAGACTCCCCAATTTTCCCTTACCCGCAATCTCAACATTGGGCCAATCAGGGTCATTGCGTGCTGGAAGTCGCAGGTTGGACGCAAGCGACAGCGGACGGGAAACATCCAGATACAAGGGTTCAACAGCTACCAAAAGCGGGGCCAGCAGACGCGATGCATCCGGTGTATCCACCACAATATCCAGCGTGCCGTCACTGGCCTGACCGTCATGACGCAATGAGCCGGTCATAGTAAATGTCGAATTCAGGTAATCGTCGAACTGTAAAACACCCAATTCCAGTGTGTTGTCAACAATGCGGCCGTTCATCGTCACAGGCCCCAATCGGATATTGTCGGCGCGAATATCGTCACTGCGCAGGTTAAATGTGAAGTCGCGAGATGCGGCGGCACCCGAGCGCAACACGTTCTGTAACCAGTTTCCAATTGGTAAATCCAAAAGCGGAAACGGAGCCTGGCGGGACAATCTGACATTCTCCATTAACCCGAAGGTTTGCAAATTCGCTTGCGACAAATGCAAATCCAGATGCCCCCGCAGCGTGTCCCTTCGCGATAGGTCAAGGTCCAGTTCAAGCTGATCGCTGCCAATGCGCCCCGTCAGGCCGCGCAGCCTGACCTGTTCGGGCTCAATACTAAACTCGGTCACCAGCCCCATACGTTGAAGCAGCGGCTCGTCAACCGTTTCGGCGACAGCCGACAAATCATATCCGGCTTGCGCGCCCAGCCAGAGCAATGCGGCGACACTGTCGGAACTGCGCAACGCCATGTCGCCCGACAGCTTCATCGCACCCGGAGGGCCGGCAAGCTCGGCAGCGGCCAGAATGGAGGAGTTGAACGGCAAATCCGCGCTAAAGCGGTTGATGCGCGCGCCGTTTTCCCCGGTTCTCAAATCGATAACAAAATTGCGACCGACCTCCCCCCCCAATGAAAAACGGCCTGACAATATACGTGCGTCAAAGTCGACCGACGGCCAGATTTGGTAAAACGGATCATCGGCAGTTTCTTTCTCAGCAGGCTTTTGGGCTTGGGACATCGGCCTGATCAGGTCAAAATCAATCTCATCGGCACTGAGCCGCGCATTAATCTGCACAGCCGTGTCTTCGGTGCGGGGCCAAATAATGCCGACCTGCGATTGAAACCGGGTCTGAAGCGCGCCGATTTCGATATTGTCCCCGAATAACCCAACCTCCGTCAGGCGGATCAGGCCGTCGACACGCGCTGTCTGAGAGGGCACAGTGACTGTTTCAAGCGCCAGTTTGGAGAGAATATCGGGAATAAGGCGCTTATCGCGCAATGATATTTCGCCTTCCACGGTTGCGTTTGGGCGCTGGTTGAAAAATCCGTTAAATTGCAGGCCGCTGTCGGTTCCCATGCGCGCCGACAAACGCAAGGGCAGGCGGTTGGTGACAAAACTGCCAATACGAGCGTCAAGCGATACAGACCGCAGGCCTCGCCCCTGCCTTTGCACGGTGACGCGAAACGGGCCGTCGGCAGCGTCTGCTTGAAACCTGCCGTTCAACCCGGCCAGGCGCAGTGGCGCGGCGCGTTTGCGCTGGATAATCAGCTGCATATCAACAAATGTGATTTCCGGCACCGGCGAAAGCCGAAGCGCATTCGTGGCGGTGCGTGCATTATCCAGACCGATAATGCGTATCTCGCCCTGCCGTAAAGCCAGATTGTGGACCTTCAAACTACCGTCCAACAGGGCGACCAACGACACACCGGCATCAACCTGCTTGGCAGACACAACCATAGACGGCCTTGGGGCAGCACTTTTCCCGTCCTGCTCGCCTTGTGCCTCCCGCTCCCCGTCTGGCTGTTCCCCATCTGGCCGATTGATGACCGATATGATGTTTTCAAATTGCAAGGCCGGGCTGGGCAAAAGGCGCAAGGTCACCGGTCCATGCGCAGTTATATCAATATTCATGTCACGGCTGATTTGCGCGGTAATTTGGTCGCGGCGCACGTCAATATCGACTGCGAAGGGCACCAGAAATGCCGCAGCAATCACTAGCGTGATCGGTACCAGAACAGTCAGCAACCGCATGCGCATTGCGAAAATCTCCATGAAACCCGAAACACGGGCTATAATAACATATTATGTGTTGCCAGCGGCAGAGATGCAGCGAAACACGTGATATAGTAGCTTCAGCACAGACAGAATCACTTGAGTACCAAGTATTATGGAAAATGATCCGTTTGATCTAGGATCCGATACACCACCCCCGCCGCAAGCGCAGTCAGGCTCAATCTCGGCTGCCGCGCGCGCCAATATGGATGCGCGCCGCGTTGGGCCTATGCTGGACGGCCTTAATGACGAGCAACGCGCGGCTGTTCTGGCCGAAGACGGCCCGCTTTTGTTGCTGGCCGGTGCCGGCACCGGCAAAACACGGGCACTGACCACACGCATTGCCCATAAAATCGCTACAGGACAGGCTTGGCCAAGCCAAATTCTGGCTGTGACCTTTACCAATAAAGCCGCGCGCGAGATGAAAGAGCGCATCAGTTCGCTGATGGGCGAGACGGTTGAAGGCATGGGGTGGCTGGGCACCTTTCACTCGATATCGGTGCGGATTCTGCGCCGTCATGCCGAGCTGGTCGACCTGCGCCCCGATTTTACCATTTTGGATACGGACGACCAGATACGCCTCATCAAACAAATCATACAGGCCGAAAAAATTGACGAGAAAAGATGGCCGGCGCGTCAGATGGCCGGTCTCATTGACCGCTGGAAAAACCGTGGCTGGAGCCCCGAAGACGTACCCGACAGCGAATCCGGTTTTTTTGCCAACGGGTTGGGCGGCAAGATTTACACGCAATATCAACAGCGGTTGAAAATTCTTAACGCCACTGATTTCGGTGATCTATTATTGGAATGTTTGCGCCTGTTCCGTGAGAATGACGCCGTGCTGGTAGAGTATCAAAACAAGTTCAAACACATATTGGTTGATGAATATCAGGACACAAATGCGGTGCAATATTTGTGGCTGCGCCTGCTGGCACAAGCGCATAATAATATTTGCTGTGTCGGCGATGACGACCAGTCGATCTATGGTTGGCGCGGTGCGGAAGTTGACAATATTTTGCGCTTTGAGCGCGATTTCGCGGGCGCGCAAGTTATCCGCCTTGAGCGCAATTACCGCTCGACGCCGCATATTCTGGCCGCCGCATCGGGCCTGATTGCGGCCAATGAGGGGCGCCTTGGCAAAGAGCTTTGGACCGACCTGACCGAAGGCGAGAAAGTTGTTGTGCGCGGCGTGTGGGACGGCGACGAAGAAGCCCGCCTGGCGGGGGACGATATCGAAGCCTATCAGCGCGCCGGGGATGCATTGAACGAAATAGCCATATTGGTGCGCGCAAGTTTTCAAATGCGTGAATTTGAAGACCGGTTTATCGCTTTGGGCGTGCCTTATCGGGTGATTGGGGGACCACGATTTTATGAGCGCGCCGAAATTCGTGACGCCAATGCCTATTTCCGGCTTATCGCACAAGCCGACGATGATTTGGCATTTGAACGCATTTGCAACAAGCCCCGACGCGGGCTTGGCAATGTGGCCTTGCAAACACTCCACGAAGCCGCCCGACGCCAGAACACTTCGCTTTACCGCGCCGCAACCCAACTGGTGCAAACGGAAGAATTGAAGCCAGCGGCGCGACGCGCGTTGAACGGTTTTATCCAGTCGGTCGAACGCTGGCGCGGATTGGTTCCGTCCATGACGCATACCGAACTGGCCGAACTGGTTCTGGATGAAAGCGGCTACACCGCCATGTGGCAGGCCGACAAATCGCCCGAAGCGCCCGGCAAGCTGGAAAACCTGAAAGAGCTTGTGCGTTCGATGGATGAGTTTGAAAACATGGCAGGGTATCTAGAACATATCTCGCTGGTGATGGACACTCAAACACAGGAAAATGACGACAAGGTCTCCCTGATGACCCTGCACGCCGCCAAGGGGCTTGAGTTTGATACGGTTTTTCTGCCCGGCTGGGAGGAAGGTCTTTTCCCGCATCAACGCAGTTTGGACGAAAGCGGCACAAAAGGGCTGGAAGAGGAACGCCGCCTTGCTTATGTCGGCCTGACGCGGGCGCGCCAGCGCGCCACCATCTCATTTGCCGGGAACCGCCGCACGCACGGTCAGTGGAATTCGGCCATTCCCTCACGGTTTATCGACGAACTGCCTGCCGAGCATGTCGAGGTCGGGGATAGCGAACAGCTCGGCAATGGCTTTGCCAGCCAGAGCCGGTTTGCCAATGATTTTGCTACCTCAACGTATAACAGCCCGGGCTGGCAGCGCGCGCAGGCCAATCGCAGTCGTTTTGACCCAAGCGATCCGCCAACAATACAATCGCGCGCCGAAACGGTTGTCTCCAATATGTCTGACAGCCCCTATGAGCGCGGCGAGCGCATATTCCACCAGAAATTCGGCTACGGACGCATCGAAGCCATTGAAGGCAATAAGCTGACGGTCGGTTTTGAAAAGGCAGGACGCAAAAAAGTGCTCGATGCATATGTTGAAAAGCACTGAGCGCCGATCATGCCCACCCTAGTCAAAGCCTGCGTAACCACCCAAACCCCTGATTTGGCCGAAGCGTTTTTCGACAATGCCGGTGCCGTCGCCCAAGCCATCGGACTGCCCAAAAGCAGCGGCACGCGCATTGAGGCCTATTTCACCGAACCCCCCGAATTTGGTGACTTGCCGTTTACCCATGAGGACTTTGACCTTGAACATGTTCCGGATGAAGATTGGGTGTCACGAAGCCAGCAAAATCTGCCGCCCGTGCAAGTGCCGCCATTTTTTCTGTTCGGGCATCACGACCGGCCACATGCGCGGCGCGCGCGCCACCATATTGAAATGGATGCCGGGCTTGCCTTCGGTTCGGGCCATCATGAGACAACCCAAGGATGTTTGCACCTGCTGGCGCATGTGCTGAAAAAACGCTGCCCGACTAAGGCCGCCGATATCGGCACGGGCTCCGGCATACTCGCGATTGCGCTTGCCAAGGCAGGGTGCAGACATGTTTTTGCCTGCGACAATGACCCAGACGCGGTGTGGGTGGCGCGGCAAAATTTCAAAATCAATACCCTGCCCGCGCATATCAAGCCGATATGGTGCAACGGACTTACCCATCCTGCAGCGCTTCAGGCCGGGCCGTTTGACTTGATTATGGCGAATATTCTTGCCGCGCCGCTCATCACCATGGCGTCTACCATGGCCG
>PYIJ01494205.1_pt1 | contig 13367 bp, 12 predicted proteins | sample 3578051 | NCBI WGS metagenome assembly PYIJ01 (sample SAMN08408021, study PRJNA431606) | Marine metagenome isolate SA_KN192-05_S13_5m, whole genome shotgun... | biome: marine; feature: oceanic pelagic zone; material: water; isolation source: surface water sample, 0.2-0.8 um fraction ... | reverse complement strand
TGCGTTATCAAGGGCATTTTTCCATGGTAAAAGTCGAGGGTTTTGGAAAACATATGCCATTTTTTGCCAACATTCACTCGGTGGCCTGCCAGAGATGGTAATTTCGCCTGTGTATCCCTTTAATAAGTCACCGATAAGTCTAAGCGCGGTTGATTTTCCACAGCCTGAAGGTCCAAGAACGCAACAAAATTCTCCCTTTTTTATTGAAAAACTTAAATTTTCAATAATGCGTGTCTCGCCAAAACTCAATCCAACTTGGTCGAAATCTATCATTTTGATATTGCAATCTTTCCGTTAACTAATGATAATAATTTAAGCAAAGTTAAGAAGCTTTTTCAATGAGATGAAATTATAAAAATCTACTTTGCTTTAGAATTGGTTCTTAACTTAATAAAACACTAATATATTTATATTTTTTTTATATACGGGGGTTTTTCGTGTTTTTAACCTAAAGGTTATTTTTTTTCCAAGTTCGAGTATTTTCTATTGTTGCTAATGGCTTGATCATCTCTGGCTGAAATTCTATCTGAGCATTGTTATGACGAATATCTTTAGGAAGATTTGGGTTAGCTATTGCACCTTTCCCCACTGCAGTGAAATCAGCTTCATTATTATTTAACAAATTTGCTGCTTTAAAGGGAACATGAAGACCACCACAGGCTATAACTTTTCCCTCAAAATATTTTTTTGCATAATAAGCAAGATTATGTTCGGTATTCCATACAGGTTCTAACCCTTTGTGAGTACTTATGTGTATATAGCTTGGAGCTATGGACCTCATTTTCTTGAAAATGAAGCTAGCATCTGCTTCAGCCCCAGGCCATTGGTATTCAAAGTTATTTACTTTTGTCTGTGATATTCTAATCCCAACAGGAATTTTTCCCTTAACAGCGTCCAATACAGATTGCAGAACTTCGCAATGAAATCGAATTCTATTCTCTAGGTTGCCACCATACTCATCATTACGTTTATTCGAAAAGACGGTAAGAAATTGGTCTAATAGGTATCCATTCGCGCCATGTATTTCTATACCATCAAATCCAGCTTCTAAAGCATTTTTTGCCGCATTTGCAAAACTGATTACTGTTTCCGCTATCTGTTTTTTCGTGATTTCTTTCGGTACAGGAAATTTACCTTCCCCATAGTAGTGTGGGAGCATTTTCCCGAGCAATTCAGTTGCGGAAGGCGCTATTCCTTCTCTTTGATAAATATTTTCTTGTACAAGACCACCAGCATGTATCAGTTGCATAAAAATAGGAGTGTTTGTTTCATGCACAGCATCTACAATTTTTCTCCAATTTTTAATGTGTGTTTTAGTTGCTATCCCGGGCTGGTTTTTGTAACCTTGAGAAAACTTTTCGTCGATATAGGTTCCTTCGGTAATTATTAAACCCCAACCACCCTCTGAATATTCTTTATAATGACTCTTCATTGTATCGGTTGGAACGCCATCTGATGATGCGCTAACTCGTGTCATTGGAGCAACAACTAATCTATTAGCTATCGTAAGGTTGTCAATTTTAGCCTCTGTAAAAAGATGTGAAATACTGGACATTTTGAATTACTTTCTAAAGGTCGTTACAATAAAAGTGTGGTATTTGCATTCTTGAACATCACCGTAGTTTGTTTTACTTCAGCTAATTTTGTAAAATATAAAACTACTTCTTCTATTATACCACTTTACAGGAATATTTAAATGGCCGAACGCCAACTATTTATTGGGATTATATTTGCTTGTTTATCCGCCATTCTTGGAGGTGCAGGACTGGTTTTTACACGTCTAGTTTTACCTCAGACAGATGCATTTACTTTAGGGTTTTTGCGATGGTTCATTCTCGCGTTGATTTTATATATCATTTACTTTAAGCAGTTAGATTTCAGCAGAATAAATAGAGTGGATCGACAGCGAATCTCTGTGCTGGGACTAATTTATTTTGCCGGTTTTCCAATATTATTAACCTATGGGTTAACCTTCACCACAGCTGGAAGAGCAGGGCTTTTATTTGCAACAATGCCAATATGGACACTGATTATTTCGTCTATTTTCAAAATTGAAGCTATAACTAGCATAAAACTTTTAGCAATTTTGCTTGCTATTTCTGGAATATTTGTTGCATTGGGAAACAATTTCGATAGTGCAAATTTTACGCTTATTATTGGTGATATAATTGTGACAATAGGTGTAATCTGTTCATCTGTTTTTGCTTCTTTTCATCAAGCTATATAAAAAAATACGGCAATATAAAAGTTTTACTTTTTGCCCTAATTTCAGGCGTTTTCGCAATGTTAATTTTTTCCTTCGTTTTCGGGCACCCTTTAAATGGGTCTTTAGAATTTAATCGGGCAGGGTGGAGCTATATTTTCATTCTTGGTGTTCCTTGTGGAGCTGTTATGATTTTTTGTTGGGGAAAAGCCCTGCAATATGCCACACCTACACAGGCAACATTGTGCATGGGGTTTCATCCACTTACTGCTATGCTATTGGGCTTCTTGATGCTAGAAGAACAGATCACCTTAAATTTGCTCATTGGCTTTATACTAGTTTTTGCAGGAATTTTTTTAGTACAAATGAAACCAAAAATTTATTAACTTATCGGAATTATGGGCAATACTATATAGCTATTGTGTGTTCCTCCTGAATGTATAGTTGTTTTGCCGTTAAAAATTTCTTCTGGTCTATCAAAGGGATCATTATGCAAAAATGGACCGGAACCACGACAAGGCATGTAATCCCCCACTGCTTCTCCAGGTCTATCAAAATCTTTTCCAGATATATTTATGCCAATTTTAAACCCTTTCGGCAAAATTATACTTTGCGGCCAGATTTCTATATCTAATTCGTAGACCTCGTTTGGTATTAGCATCTGCTTTTCATCATGAGAATGATATGGTCTCCAAAAAACGGATTTCTTGTTGTCTAATTTTCTATGAGAGGCCCTGAGCCAACCTTGAGCAAGTGGCGTCTTAGGGTCAACCGTGCCCTGAAAATACACTTCTTTTCCAGTTTCAGAAAAAGCTTGCATAGTAATAAAAATATCACAGTCTTCGGTAGACGATGAAATAAATAATTTTGCTACTAGCGGGCCTGTGATTTCAGTTTCTTTTTCTAAAGGATCGGATAATATAGTTAAGCCTCTCGAATGGGCAGAAAATTCTAGTTTAGAGGGGTTTTCCGGCTCTTTCCATTTTAAACTTCCAGATTGATCTGCATTAATGAACAATTTAGTCCATTCAGTACGTTTGAGAGGCCACTCATTCTCTTTTCTTAGTTCAAATTCGTTGCTAAATGGACGCCTTAAATTCAGCCACACTCTAGGTTCACTGTCCCATCCATTCTTTTCGTCCTTAAGGTAAAAGTCAAAAAATCTTTTTTGTAATTGCATTCCATATTCTAGATAAAACCATTCTTCATGTCTGCCTGGATGAACTTCTAACCACTTATCAGGGGATTTTGCTTGAGTGAAGGCCTCAAAGTTTCCGCGAGGATGCAGACCAAAACCTGCCCAACTTGCAGCACTTAAGAAAGGAACCTCTACTTTTTCCCAATCTGGCGATCTTTGTTGATACCATTCATCGTCTAATTCTCTTGCTCTAAAGTTTTCAAGGGTATGAGAATGATTTTCTTTTCTCTCTCGATCTGATAAAAACCTTGGGCCGGTCGAAAGTTGTTGCTTCTGTGTGTCCTCCGATAACCAATGGTCTACTGGACCATCTGGGTTGCCATGCTGAATTGCAAGAACCTGAGAAGGAAACCAAAAATTCATAAATTGATTTGACAGTATGCCGCCATGACGTGCCCAATCTCTGTAATGGTCGGCAGCACCTTCCCAAGGTATCATAGCTTGTAGATGTTTGGGACTCAAGGCGGCAACTTGCCATTGATTTATGGCATAGTAGGAAATCCCATTTAACCCCACAGCGCCGTTACACCATTCTTGGCTTCCTGACCATTCTATGACGGCAGCAAAATCTTGTGTTTCTCTCGGTGAGAATATATCTAAATATCCTTCAGAACGACCAGCTCCCCTTGAATCAAATCTTACGCAAGCATAACCCCAAGGCACCCAAATCTCTGGATCAACAGTCTCCCATGTGAGATAATCTTTGTTGGAGTCTTTTAAAATATTGGGATGCATATCTACTAAAGAGTCCCACAAACGTTTATAATGTTCTTGGTATTTAACTCCTTTACCATAGGGGCCGCCGGCCAGAACAACTGGAACCTGGTTGGTAGTTTCAGGCCGATAAACATCTGCCTTTAGAACCACCCCATCATTCATGGTTATTTCAATGTCTCGCTCGATGATCACAATTAAATCCCTTAAAAAAAAACAAATACTGGTAACAAATATCTAATTCGATAAAAACACCATTAAGTGTGTTTCAATTTTTCAAACTTTTCAAGTATACTTCGTAAATATAAAAATTTAGTTTGTTGTAAAATCAAATTTACACAAAATAACTAGATTTTTAGATATTAACCAAGTCAATTAAAAGCATAAGAAAACAGACCTCATTTTAATTTTAGAAATGGTCAAATAAATTTACTATAAATAAAAATAACAAGTTATAATTTCCGTGCTTAAAAATGTTTTTAAGGGAATCCCATGATATTTAAAAATACTCTGAGCCAAAAAAACATTGTTTTGATACTTATGCTAATTTTTTTTACAAAACCCGCAATGTCCCAATGTCCAAATATTATGAATATTAAAGTTGCTGAGAGTTTTGGTGTTCAAATATGTGCAATGCCCAAAGTGGATGAACAGTACCTCAATCATGCAAAAAAAGTTATGGACAAATTAATTGACTATAATAATGATGGGCTAGTGGATAACCAGCGAGTGATTGATAAAATAACCAGCACTGGAAGTGTTTTTGCAGTTTTCAGGAATGCTGGAGAGGAGCGGTCCTTTGAAGAACATTTTTATTCAGGAGCAGTGATTGAAGAAGTTGAAAAAGTAATAAAGCAAAACGGATGGGATTTTGATACAGATGAGGATAAAATTGAAGCTCTCTTGGAAACAAAGTTTGGGACATTTTTAGCCGTGTTTACTGAAGAAATGGAGCTAGACAACAAGATGTGGGACCCAACTATAGAGGAAGCTTTGCATCTTATCACCCATATGGGTTATGCGCAGGCGTATCCTGAGGTCTTTGGACAGCACAAAGATTCTAAAATAGCCAAATTAATGGATGAAGCGCGAGGTGGATTCTTTGAAAAAGCAATACCGCGTTACCCTGATGGAGCATACTATACTTATGATGATGACAGCTGTACATACTCTTGCCAAATAACTGAATTTACATATTGGGCTATAACCTCGCTAAGAGGTCAGCAAGAAAATAGGGGAAAAGAGATAAATCATGAATGGCAGTTAAATTCGCCTGAAAAAATTATAAGTACTGCACCTAAGCTAAAAAATCTATTAACAAAAAAAGAATATAAGATATATTACTGACTGCTGAGATATAACTTCAGAAAAAATGAATAAAATATTAAATTTATTCGTTTTATTTTGCCAAATTATGGTAATTAAAAATTTTGAAAAATATGACTGGTGAAGCATGAAAACACAAAATAAAAATCTAGAACCATTTGTTTGGGGATATGGCGAACGAGTTTTAGAAATGTTTCTAGAGCCTACATGTCCATATTCTGCCAAAGCCTATGGAAAAATAGACATGCTCATAGCCGAGGCTGGTGAGCATCGTTTAAAAGTGATTGTACGTTTCCAATCACAACCATGGCATCTTTTCTCAGGTATCGTGATACGTTCTATTCTTGCAGCATCAACTATGGAAAACGGTAGGAATAAATCAATATCTGTGATGAAAGCAGTATTTGCCCATAGAGAGGATTTTGAATTTATTGATCACTGTAGAGGACCGAATATGAAATCTAACCCAAACGAAATAATTAAGAGGATTTATGATCTTAGTGGTTGTGATGTATCGAAGGTTTTTGAAAATAAAGAAATTCAAAATCTAATAAAATGGCATGCTAAATATGCGAGACAGAATGGGATACATGTCAGCCCAACCTTTATGATTGACGGATTAATAGCTCCTGAAATGAGTAGTGGGGATGATATAAATAAATGGTTAACGGAGTTACAATTATAGCATTTTTTGCTTCTTGAATTGACTAAAAACGATTAAGATAATCTTTTAATTATCTGAAATAATGAGTTAATTATTCATAAAAATCTTTGAATGCAGATTAATTTTCTTCTGCCAACGCTCTCCAAATTCTAGGAGATTCCCATCATCATGTTCTAAGATTTCATAATTAATACTTGTTTCATGGCGCTCATTTAAAAAAAGCATTGAGGCACCAATGGTTGTACCAGTAATACTTTTTGAAACTAGAATTTTTGATTTTGTTATAACTGATAACATGTTTATAAAATGCTGATTTTTGGTAAACGGTCCTTCTATGATAATTTTGCCTCTATGTCCTATTTGCTTGAGACATTCGCAAGTCATTATGGCTAGATAATAACTTGTCACCAGATTACGTATTCCTGAATTCAGTTCAGGAACATATGGATGCCACTGTGGTTTGCACTTTTGAAAAGGTCCAACATCGTTTACTACTGAAGGAAGCAAAATTAAATTATCTTCAAACATTTTTTTAAAATCTTTATGACTTGGCTGTCCAACCCCTGCCTCAATCTCATATTCTCTTCCTCCCATAAACCTAGCAGAGGGAGTTCCTTTGCCGAATAGATTGACATTCAAAAGAGTATCTCTTGTTGGGTCTAACTTAATTTTTTTTCCTCCTACAGATAAAACAACAACCCAAGTACCTGTAGATATAACTGAAAACGGAGTAGTCTGACTTAAGAGGTGAGGGACTAAGGAGGCATTACTATCGTGTATGCCAACGCTTACAGGTATATTAGGTGTGTCAGCATTACCAATAGTGGACAAAGTAAAGTTGCCCAGCAATTCATTTGGTTTCTTTGGATAAGGTATTTTACCCTCAATTTTTAGAGTTTTTAATAAATTGGAAAAGTCTCTATTTCTTGGAGACCATAAATCAGTATGACATCCAAGGCTTGTAAAATCCGTTGCAAAATTACCTGTTAATTTCCATCCCCAAAATTGCGGATAAGTAAGTATATGAAGCAATTTTTCTTTAAGTGTTGGGTCTGTTTTAAATTGTAAGTAAAGTTGTGAACCTATATTCAATCCACCTGCCAAATGTGGTGAGCCGGTTTCTTCGAAATTTGGTCTAATTTTGCTATATTCATTTGCTATACTGTCAATTATAGGGTCTTCGTAATCTAGAGGTTCTGCATAAGAGCCGTCTTTCATAACTAAAACAGCTGCCGCGCCATGGGTTGTGACGCTTATCCCTTCGATATGAAAGTCAGCACTTAATTCTCTAAGAGAATTACAAATAAATTCCCAAATATTTTTAGTATTAAAAGTGAGTAATGAGCCAGAACTTACTGAATTATTTGGCATAGAAACAATTTTTTGTTCTTCTAATAATTCTAGGTTAACAATGGCTACTTTAATATTGGTCTTGCCGATATCAATAACTGCTATATTTTTCATTTCATGTGAAAAACCATTTGAAGGGGTTTAGTAATTGGTTCGTTTGTCTCATCAGAATCCATAATTTCTGCCATGTATGACCACCATTTCTGCATAATAGCCTTACTTTTTAAATTTTCCATTTTATGATCTTTTTTTCGCCACATGACTGCAAAAAGTATATTTGTATCCTCGTCAAAAAAAATAGAGTAGTCGCAGACCCCTGCATCGCTTAAAAGGTCCAACAGATCAGGCCATATCTCATCATGTCGCTTTTTATATTCATCCTGCATTCCAGGATGAAGTTTCATTTTAAATGCAATTTTTTCCACTATTTTCTCCAAATTTCCCATATTTGGGGAATAGCAATGACTAATATCAATAGTGTTCCAATAAATATAGACATCACAATTCCAGGGACATTTAATAACCCTAATCCGAAAGTTACTAACCCCATTACAAAAGCAGCTATGACAACCCCAATAATACTCCCAGAGCCACCTAAAATGTTTACACCCCCAAGCACTACCATGGTTACGATCTCAAGCTCCATTCCGAAAGCTATAGAAGGCCTTGTTGAGCCTAATCGAGATGTCAAACATATAGCTGCAATCCCTGACATTAATCCAGTTAGTAAAAATAATAAAAATTTTACCCTATGCACATTAATTCCAGAGAAAAAAGCTCCGGTTTGGTTATTTCCAATCGCATATACCGTTCTCCCAAACTGGGTCTTATGCAACAATAAGCCAAAAATAATGGCAGTAAGCAGGAACAAAACAAATTCAAAGCTTATTACCCAAAATACATATCCTTGTCCAAAGAAAGCAAATTCTTCAGGGTAACCGCGATATGCTTTATCTCCTAAAATGATGTAACTTATTCCCCGAAATAAGCTCATCGTGCCAATTGTTACAACAATTGATGCCAAACCAAATTTTGTAACCAAAAAGCCATTGAACGCTCCGCAAGCTATACCAACACTGAGGCCAACTAATATTATGGTTAGTGTCGATACATCAAATTGAGCCACTGCGCCCATTGCTGTTGATGCCAGAGCGATAATAGAGGCAACGCTTAAGTCGATTTCGCCTGCTATAATTAGGAGAGCCATTGCAAATGCTATTATCGCCTTCTCAGTAAAATTAAAGGTAGCGTCACTTAAATTCCAAGCATTTAAAAAATATGGAGAAGCGAACGAATTACCAATAAAAATTGCTATTGCAACAAGAAATAATAACATTTCCCAACTTTTTAATTTGCTTAAATAAGGATTATTTAATCGGAAAGGAATTTCTCTGAATTCTGACATTTTCATTTTTCCTTTTTAAGAATATTTCTTCCTTTTCTAGCAGTACTTTTAGCGTTCAATATTACTGCTATTACAATCGCACTACCTGAGATAGCCATTTGCCAAAACGGACTTATGTTTATTACAGGTAAAGCATTTTTAATTACGCCGATGAATAAAGCGCCTTGTATAGCTCCTATTAGAGAGCCCACGCCTCCCATAATAGATATGCCTCCTATAACACAGGCTGCTACAACATCCAATTCAAACCCAATAGCAATATCTACGTAGGCAACTGAATAACGTGAGACCCATAAATATCCTACTAAACCTGAAAGACCTCCCGACAAAACAAAAGCCAAAAACTGTATTTTTCCTACATTTAATCCAGCATACACAGCTGCATGTGGATTACCCCCTATGGCGTAGAAAGATCGCCCCAGAGGAAATCTTGAGAGCAAAATATAAAAAAGGATTATTACTATGATGGCCATCCACGATAACATTGGCAAATATAGAAACTGTTCTCTGGGAAAGGCTTTAAAAGCATCCGACATTTCATGTGCGTTTACCCATTTACCCTCTGAAATTACGAAAATTAGTCCGCGATAAATTGTCATGGTCCCAAGTGTAACCACAATAGGGGGGATCTTAACAATCCATACAAAGAACCCATTTATAGCTCCTAAAAATAGACCTGTTAGAATCGATATTAAAATAATAAAGACGATAGGTAATTCAGGAAATGCTACGTTAACCATCGCACAAATCATTCCAGTTAGAGCAAGAATAGCAGCGACAGATAAATCAATACATCTCGTCAAGATCACGATCATTTGAGCTATTGCTAATATCATTAACGGAGACGAATCATTAAAAACAGAGAGGAGATTGCTTATCTCGATAAAGGCAGGAAAACGAGTCGATATAATTAAAATTAAGGAGATGATTACAATTGAAAGTATGGTTTCTCTGGATATGGCAATTTTTTTCATCTATGACTCCGTCAAACCTGCCGCATGCTTAATTAAGATTTCAGGAGTTGCAGTATTTTTTTGGTGCTCGCTTACGATTTTGCCATCTCTCATCACAATAATTCTGTCGGACATACCTAAAATCTCAGGAATTTCAGAACTTACCATTATAACCGCAAGTCCATTTGCTGCTAAATTTCCCATAAATTCGTGAACAGCGGCTTTTGATCCAATATCCACTCCTTTTGTAGGTTCATCCAGAATAATGATACGAGGTTTTGTTGCAAGCCACTTTGCAATTACAATCTTTTGCTGATTGCCGCCTGATAAATTTTCAACCTTTGTGTCTAGAGAAGCAGCCCGTAAATCAAGCTTTTGCGTATATTCCTGCGATAACCGGAACTCTTCAACTTGTTGTAGAAAACCTGCTTTTGAAACGGTTGCTAATGACGGCAATGTAATGTTTTGATAAATAGGTAATGGTTTTATTGTACCTTGTGTACCTCTGTCCTCTGGCACATATACTATACCCTCTTTCACCGCTTTCGACGGCGCAGTAACATTAACTGGGACTCCTTCGATCATAAGCTGTCCTGTGTGTGCTCGCGTAATGCCAAATATGGCCTGCATCAATTCAGATCGTCCGGCTCCTACAAGACCATAAAATCCAAGGATTTCACCTTCTTTGAGTGAAAAATTGATATCAGCAAATTCTGTTGGGTGAGAAAATTCGGATATAGAAAAAATTTCACGCCCAAGTTTTGTTTTTCGTTTTGGAAATATTTGATCGACAGAACGTCCAACCATCAATGAGACAAGCTTATCTTGAGAGGCGTCTTCCATATTGCCGTCCGCTATGAACTCACCATCTCGAAAAACTGTAAAATAATCTGCTATATGAAAAATTTCATCAAATTTATGACTAATAAATAAAATTGCTTTTCCTTGTTCTTTAAGTTGCTTTATGAGAGCAAAAATTTCTTGAATTTCTTTAAATGAGAGTGCGGCGGTAGGCTCATCCATAATTACCACCTTAGTATCAACTGATAATGCTCTTGCTATTGCAACAAGATGCCTCGATGCGATACCAAGGTCTTTAAGCAATACATTAGGGTCTATATCTGCGTTGATGCTTTGAAGAATTTCAGATGCTTTTTTTAATTGTTTCCCTAGGTCAATAATTCCGAATTTATTTGTGGGCGCATTTCCTAGGAATATATTCTCTGACACTGTCAATTCGTCAAATAATACGGTCTCCTGGTGAATTGCTGTTATTCCCATTTTTAGGGCGTCTACAGCAGAATAAAACTTTACAGGCGAGCCATTAAACAAAATTTCTCCTGAATCTGGTTGATATATACCCGTCAGGATTTTAACGATGGTAGATTTACCAGCACCATTTTCACCTATGAGTGCAGTTACACTGCCGCTATTAAGGCACAGTTTCGCGTTAGATAATGCCTGAACACCCGGAAACGACTTATTAATTCCACTAAGAGATAATAGGCTGTTTTTGAATTTAGCTTTTTTATTTTTGATCATTATAAAGTGAAAAAGGAATGGTCTTTAACTAAGACCATTCCATAATTACTATTCTTAGAAAATAGTTTTAAATTGATCAATATTAGAAGAGTCATAGGTAAACGGATCTGACATCGCTGCCTCGTTATTATCATCTAATGTTGCTGAACCCATGCGGCCCATTTCTATTGATGCTCCAGGTCCTGTTTTTGCTCCATTTGCTATATTATGAGCAAGCATAGCTGCTGAATAACCAAGGTCAATTGGATTCCAAATTGCAAATGATTTCGTAGCGCCAGAGTCTACAGCACCAGCCATTTCAGATGGAAGCCCTAAACCTGTAACATTAATCTCACCAATTTTACCAGCATCTGTTACAGCTTGTGATGCCGCCAATATTCCTACAGTAGTAGGAGCTATAATTGCTTTTAGGTTAGGATAACTAGACATTAGACCTTGAGCCTCACGATAAGATTTGTCTGACAAATCATCACCGTACACTGTTGTTACCAAATTTACTCCAGAATAATTAGGCAGAACTTTTTTGGCTTCTTCAATCCAAATATTCTGATTAGTTGCGGTTGCGGATGCAGATAGAATAGCAACATCACCGCCATTTGGCATATGGTCTGCGGCTAATTTAATAATTGTATTGCCAATAAGTGCATTTGATGAAGGATTTAAATGCATTTGACGACCATCAGCCGCAACTCCTGAGTCCCACGAAATGACTGTAATACCTCTGCTCATGGCCTTTTTCAGAGAAGGCACAAGTGCGTCTGGGTCATTTGCAGAGATTGCAATTGCATCAACTCCTTGCGCAATAAGACTGTTAATTACTTCAATTTGTCCTTCAGCTGTTGTATCTGTCGGCCCAGTATAAATAATTTTTACTCCGCCTAACTCTTGAGCAGCTTCTTCTGCACCTTTTGCAGCAGCTTCAAAGAAACCGATGCCGAGTGCTTTTACAACAAGCGCAATTTTCATATCATCGGCTGACGCAATTGAAAAAGTACTGGTTATTGCGATAACGCTTATAGCAATTATTTTAACTAAAAATTTCATAGATTACTCCCTATTTTTACATTTTTTTCTTTTGAAGGAAAATCCTTCGTTTCTGAGGTGTCAACAGACACCACAATCAGTTCAACATCAGCATTTTCTATCATTTTTGCAGATGTATCTGATATCTCATCATCTGTTATTATCGTTTTAATTCTGTCTAATGGACATAATAGCAAACTAGATTTTTGGTCAAATTTAGAACTATCCGCTAGTACAACCAATTCGTTTGCTTGTCTCATAAGTTGCATTTCTGCCTTGATTATAAGAGGATCTTTTTCCATAAGACCCATTGGTCCAAGGCCTTGCGCTCCCATAAACATTTTATGTGCATAAAAATTTGAAGACACATCATTTTCATAAGGCGATATAATGATATTTTTATCTCGATAAAAAGTTCCACCCGCAAGTAGAATGACGTTACTTGAAAAATGAATTAGGTTCTCTGCTATAGGAAAAGAATTTGTTAAGATTTGTAGTTGCTTACTAACAAGATGATGCACCATATGATAAGTAGTGGTGCCACCATTTATAATTATATCCTCGCCATTTTGGCACAGTTCACAAGCTTTTTTAGCAATGGCCTTTTTGTACTGAACACGCATATGCTCGTTTATTGAAAAGTTTCTTCCCGCAAGTCCTATAAATGAGGGAGGGTGTATTGCCTCAACACCACCTCTAACACGTCGTAATTTTTGTTTTTGATCTAGTGAAATAATGTCGCGTCTTATAGTAGCTTCAGAAGCGCCGGTAAGCTCACATAATTCAGGCACAGTCAGCACTGGCCTTTTCTGTACTGATAGCAAAATTAAATTATGTCGCTCTAATTCGTGCATTTTTTATGGTTCTCCAGCACTTAGTGGGACGTAAAGCAAAATATTTGTCAATGAGAAAATCTCAACAAACAGTCATAAGCAATCAAAATCGTTAATTTCTTGATTTTTTTTGAATGTTTCTGGTTTAATGGATAT
>PYIJ01310041.1_pt1 | contig 13373 bp, 12 predicted proteins | sample 3578051 | NCBI WGS metagenome assembly PYIJ01 (sample SAMN08408021, study PRJNA431606) | Marine metagenome isolate SA_KN192-05_S13_5m, whole genome shotgun... | biome: marine; feature: oceanic pelagic zone; material: water; isolation source: surface water sample, 0.2-0.8 um fraction ... | reverse complement strand
GTTGGTTCATGGGATTGGCCATTGATGAAGATAATCAAGGAGGGATGACAGAGCAGCGAACCGAGCAATGGGTTAATCAAATTTTGAAGGAATTCTTGTTGATTGAAGAAAAACGAGTAGTGGTTTAAGATCTGTTGACCTAGATAAAATAAATTTTTCAGTTAAGTTCATTTTTAACCGAAAATAAATAGCTGTTTGTAGTTTTTAATCACTATAAATATGAGAAACAAAAATTTATGTCAGAACATTTTATTATTACACGAGTCATCAAATAATCAAATTTATAAGTGTAGGTGTTGTAATCATTACAATTTCAATTACAAAAATTTATTTTTTCAGTTTACTAAAAAAGAGTTGAACATTTTCTATGAAACTTTGAGATCCTTGCGACCATATCATTTCGAATATGCTCATCCAGAGGGGCCTAAAGCGCTGATATTTAATACTAAACTTCCTGGAAAATTAGGATTTACTCGAGATGAGGTTGATAAAATCATAGATGAAATTGAGAAAGCATTAATTATGGATGAAGTATTTGCATCTCTGCCACTCTGATAATTCTATGTTCTTGGTGATTCAATATTATGGAACAATTAAGATAACAAAATTTTTTCTTTAGGTTTGTTAAGGATCTTTCGGGTAAAATTAAGGTTTCCAAGATAAAATCAATTAATCTCATTATTTGTAGTGATTAATTATAACTAATGCTCGGGACGATAGATCAGGCTAAATTTGGTAGTTTTACGCTCGTTTTTTTAGTTAAATACCTCTAATTATATCAAAAAGTTCGGTCACATGCTAAACGAAAAATAATGAAAAAATATTCAATTGTCATATTCTACTTAATAGTCATTCTCCTATATTCATGTACCGTAGGTTCAAATAAAGAGAAAGTTAACGAAATAAAGCAAGAGGTCAATGTGTATACACATAGGCATTATGCACCTGACAAAGAATTATTTGCAAGATTTGAGAAGGAACAGAATATTAAAGTCAATGTAATCAATGCGAGTGCTGACGAATTGATTCTAAAAATGGAAAACGAAGGATCACAATCTCCAGCAGATGTTTTAATTACTGTTGATGCTGGGCGTTTGCAAAGAGCCAAGGAAAAAGATCTTTTACAATCAATCAATTCGGAGTTACTGATGAATAATGTCCCTGATCATTTACGTGATGTAGATGGGTATTGGTTTGGCTTGACCAAACGCAGTCGAGTTATAGTTTATTCAAAAAATCGAGTCAATCAAGATCAATTATCTACTTATGAAGCTCTTACGGAGGATAAATGGTTGGGGAAAATACTTATTCGTTCTTCAGGTAACATTTATAATCAGTCCTTAATGGCCTCTTTGATTGCAAATATTGGTGAAGAGGCGGCTACACAATGGGCTGCAGACATACTCAAGAACATGGCAAGGCCGCCAAAAGGGAGCGATCGTGATCAAATGAAGGCAGTGGCTGCAGGCATAGGTGACTTAGCTATTGTCAATACTTATTATGTTGGTAAATTACTTACCTCTCCAGATTCATTAGAGCGTGTGGTAGGCGAGCAAATGGGGATTTTTTTCCCAAATCAGGAAGGCCGAGGAACGCACATCAATGTGAGCGGTGCAGGGGTAGCCAAGCATGCACCCAATAAGTCCAATGCAATTAAATTCATTGAGTTTCTTTCCAGTTCTGATGCGCAGGAGACATTTTCTTCATCCAATTTTGAATATCCAGTAAATCCCAATGCAAAAATATCACCTTTACTACAGTCATGGGGGACTTTCAAAGAAGATAATTTGTCATTGTCTTCTTTGGGAGCATTAAATAAATCTGCCGTATTGTTATTTGATCGAGTGGGTTGGAAATAATTTTTTTTGTAGTCACTCAGGTGGACATTGTTCTATTTCTTTTTGTAGAAAGAATTTTATATCTTCTAATGTAGCGTCTTAGGTTGGAGATTATAATTTCCACAAAGAAAGCCCCAAGAGCTATGTTTCAATATTTAAGTAAAAGTAAATTACATTTGTTATTAATTTGATCACTGCGCATTATAAAGGCCATAATGAGCCATATACTTCTTGTTATCATCCTTCTACCATAACGCTAAAATTGACAGGAAGTGGTCTTTAATTACCATCTCAACTATTTTATTATTTGGATTTCCCTTATTGACCATTTTATTAAAATTATTCAGTGGACCAGGTGAAAGTTGGGATCACATCAAGGAATATTTGCTTTTAGATTATTTTTTTAATTCTTTATTTTTAATGGTTTCATGTAGTGTTTTTACCCTGATTTTAGGAGTTATACCTGCATGGCTTGTATCCGCATACATTTTCCCCTTTAGAAAGCTATTGCAATGGCTTCTTATATTGCCCTTGGCTGTTCCCAATTACCTTACGGCCTATGCTTATGCAGGTTTGTTTGACTATTCTGGAATTTTTGAGCAAATGATGTCTCAGGTATTCAGTGTAAATCGTGTTTATCATATCGATGTTATGGGAATTTGGGGCTTGGCTTGGGTTATGAGTTTTTCTCTTTACCCTTATGTTTACCTTTCTGCCCGAAGCTTTTTTACACATCAATCGCAAATACAAATGGATGCGGCCAAGGCATTGGGAGCAAGCCGGTTTAAGGTATTTTATTCTGTGGCGCTACCATTGGCAAGGCCTGCGGTAATTGCTGGTTTACTGCTCGTTGTGATGGAAGTTTTGGGTGATTATGGATCGGCTTATTATTATGGGGTTAGTACCTATACTACAGCTATTTTTAGGTCGTGGTTTTCCCTTGAAGAGCCTGAGACTGCCGTATATTTATCCGCTCAGTTGTGTATGTTTATTCTCATCCTGATCATAATAGAGCGATGTCTCAGGCGGAATAAAAAATATCAATTTAATAGTGATAGGACCCGTGAGCTAAACAAGAATAAACCTAAAATCAATATACAGATCATATTCATCCTAATAATCATGATTCCAATTTCATTGGGTTTCATATTGCCTTTAATTCAATTATTATTTTGGGCTTCGCTTACCTTTAAAGAAGTGTGGTCTAACTCTTTCGTATCCATTGTTTGGTCAAGTTTCTGTCTTTCAATTTTGACAGCATTGATTTGTACTTTTATCTCCTTGTTTTTAATTTACGCAGCCAGTTGGAGTCGGTCACATTTCATAAAACGGATAAGTAGTTTACCCATTTTGGGTTATGCAGTTCCAGGTGTTGTGATTGCAGTAGGTATTTTAATTCCCACTTTAATTTTTGATAAATGGCTTATAAATGTTACTAAAGTCTATTTAAACTGGTCTATAGAATTTTTGATTAATGGAACCCTCATAGGCTTAATTTTTGCCTACACAGTTAGGTTTTTGGCGGTTGCTTATCATCCAATAGAGGCAAGCATTCAAAAAGTAGGAATACGATTTGATCAAGCAGCCCAAATAATGGGAGTCCAGAAATGGAAAAGAATGTTACAAATTAATATACCTCTAAATAAGCTGGGACTCATTAGTGGGTTTTTATTGGTATTTGTGGATACTATGAAGGAATTGCCATTAACCTTGCTGCTAAAACCCTATGGCATCATGACACTTTCCGTTAAGGCATTTGAATATGCGAGTGATGAACGTATTGCGGAAACAGCATTACCCGCTTTATTCATTGTAATCACTGGTTTAATTCCGATATTTATTTTACACAGAATGATGAACACATGACCGTACTCAATATTAAAGGGGTAAATAAAAGCTATAAATTAGATCGTAAACATGTGTTATCTAATTTAAATTTCACTTTAGAAAAAGGAGAAATTTGTGCTATTATAGGTGAAAGTGGTACAGGAAAAAGTACCCTATTAAAACTAATTGCTGGATTAGAGACTAGTGATTCGGGAACGATTATTATTGACGGTAAGATCGTTGAAAGCACGAGTAATTTTATCGTAGCAGAGGATCGAGGTATAGGGTTTGTATTCCAAGACTTTGCCTTGTTTCCCCATATGAATATAAAAAAGAATATTGGTTACGGATTAGCTAAGTTCCCGGACAAGACTGTTCGCGTATCAGAGATATTACGAATGGTAGGATTAGAGTCTCATGGAAATAGATATCCTGATGAGCTTTCAGGAGGTGAACAACAACGGATTGCATTAGCCCGGGCCTTGGCGCCCAATCCAAAGTTGCTGCTTCTAGACGAACCTTTTAGTAATTTAGATATAGGATTAAAATCTCAGATCAGAAATGAGCTTTTTGAGATCATAAAAGGAACAGGTGTAAGTTGTATTTTTGTTACTCATGACGTAAACGATGCTATTTTATTAGCTAATAAAATAGCTGTATTAGATCAAGGGAAAGTAATACAAATGGGTACCCCAAAAGAACTTTTTGATCAACCCTTAACGCCTGCTATAGCAAGATTTTTTGGGGAAATCAACATATTTAATCAAGAGGAATTCCAGCAATTTAAAATTGTATTTGAAAAGGCTGATTTTTATGGGATCAGGCCTGAACAAATACAATACAGTATGAAACCGGACAAAAAAAGTTATTCGGCAATAATTATAAGAGAGACTTTTCATGGTTTGTGGCGAAAGTATAGACTCAAGCTATTTAACCAAATTGAACTAGATATGGTGGTAGATGCTCAATCCCCTGTTAAGGGGAGAGAGGTTTTTATTACCTTACCTCCTGCACATTTATTAGTTTTCCACAAAAAGTGATGATAGGTAAAAGTATGATATTTTAACTTAGACTGCTTTAGTTATTTTAAAGATATGGAATTTTTAAAATCGTGTATATTTACTTTTTCTCTATTTATGAAGTCCACCCTAAATAATGCTTAGATGCAGGAAATTATAGGACCGTTCACTCAAATGATAACCTTTAGAAAAACGGCTTTAAAAGGCCCTTTGAAGGCACATGATATGAATATTATTAAAAATGCGGGTGTTTGTGTTGATTCAGGATTTATTGTCGAAGTGGCTCCTTTTGATTATTTGGTGAAAAATAAGGCCTTCAATAAGGTAATGGAGATTAGTGGGTCCCATGTTTTGACTCCCGGATTGATTGATTGCCATACCCACATGGTGTGGGCAGGCTCGAGAGCTGTAGACTTTGAACGACGCAATAGTGGGTTGAGTTATCAAGAAATTTTAGCCTCAGGTGGTGGTATATTAGATACCGTAAAAAAGGTAGGGCAAGAGACTAAGCGAGAGCTAAAAAAGCAACTTCACCAAAGGGTAAGATTTCATCAGTATAATGGAGTGACCACACAAGAAATCAAAAGTGGCTATGGTTTAGATGCTCAAAATGAGCTTAAAATTCTTGAGGTGATTTGTGAAGTAAATAAAGAAGTAGAGGTAGATTTAATACCTACGTTTTTGGGTGCTCATGTTTGTCCAAAAGGTTACCAGAAGACTGACTATTTGGATTATTTATTAGCTGAAGTAGCTCCAAAAGCTAAATTAATGACTCACCGTGCTGATGCGTTCATTGAAGCAGAGGCATTTCCAGTTCATTTGGCGCAACCTTATTTAGTATCCATGAAAAATTTAGGATTTGATTTAACATTACATGCTGATCAATTCTCAAGAGGTGGAGCAGCATTGGCTGTCCAAATTGGAGCAAAAAGCGCTGACCATCTGGAGGCAATAACTAGGAAAGATATTCACTTATTCGGAGCTTCTAACACAGTGGCTGTTGTTTTACCCGGGGCTTCTTTGGGTTTAGGTATGTCTTTTGCTCCTTGTAGAGCTTTGTTAGACGAAGGTGCGTGCCTTGCCATTGCTTCAGATTGGAATCCTGGTTCTGCACCTAATGGTGACCTTTTGGCACAATGTGGTATTTTAGCCGCAAATCAAAAACTGAATGCTGCTGAGACATTTTCTGGAGTCACGTTTAGAGCGGCCCACGCACTTGGACTAGCTGATAGAGGTAGATTAGCACCTAATTATTTATTTGATGCTAGTGCTTTTCCTACCCATGATTACAGAGAGATCCTCTACCAACAGGGGACTTTAAAACCTGACATGGTTTGGAAGAAAGGAGCTTTCTTGATAGATAGCAGAGCAAATAATTAAAAAAAAGAATTCACTTGAACCCTTTGTAAAAATTTGACTTTTATTTTTCATTGAAAGGCCTATTTTTGTCTTGATTCAAAAAGTACTGTATGCAATCATTTAATGATTTTCTCGCCCTAATTGATAGTTTTATTGGAAGTTCTTTCTGGTTTCCTTATGTGTTGATAGGGACTGGATTATTTTTTACTGTTTATCTTAAATTTCCGCAAATAAGATATTTTAACTTTGCAACTAAGGTTTTGCAGGGTAAATTTCAACGTTATGAGGATGAGGGAGATACTTCTCATTTTCAAGCATTGACCACTGCATTATCTGGTACAGTTGGTACTGGAAACATATCAGGTGTTGCTCTGGCAGTTCATATGGGTGGTCCCGCTGCTCTTTTTTGGATGCTGATTACTGCAGCAGTGGGGATGTGTACCAAATTTGTTGAGGTGACTTTATCGCATAAGTACAGGGAAAAGGCAGCAGATGGTAGTATGTCTGGTGGTCCGATGTACTTTATGAAAAATAAAATGAAGATGCCCTGGTTAGCCGGTATTTTTGCTGCAGCTACCATTCTTTCATCATTCGGTACCGGGAGTTTACCCCAGATAAACAGTATTTCTAACGCTATTCAAGCAACCTTTGGTATAGATCTATGGATAACAGGTCTTGTTTTATCTATTCTTTTGGGCATTGTAATTGTTGGTGGAATCAAGAGAATTGCATCGGTTACAGAAAAACTAGTACCTAGTATGGCTTTTATTTATTTTGTAGGTGCCCTTGCAGTCATTTTCTACAATATTGAAAATATATGGCCCTCTTTTTTATCCATATTCCAGCATGCATTCAGTCAAACAGCAGCATCGGGGGGGTTCCTTGGTGCATCTATTGCTTTCGCATTAAATAAGGGGGTTGGTCGAGGGCTTTTTTCTAATGAAGCGGGGCAAGGAAGTGCCCCTATTGCACATGCTTCAGCAAAGGGGAAAGAATCAGTTTCAGAAGGTCTAGTGGCCATTTTAGAGCCTTTTATCGATACTATTGTTATCTGTACGTTGACTGGATTGGTTTTACTTTCATCAGGTGTTTGGAACGAGAAGCACGAAAATGAATTTCAGTATACAGATATGGAAGTATTGCAAGGCATTTACGATGATAATTCAGAGGATGGAATACATAATTTATATGGCCATATCTCTGGTGAAAGATCATTACCCTTATTTGAGGGAAACTTAGATGTGATAGATGGAATCATTCAAAATGAAGTTACAATTATTCATGCAAGATCAAAAGCAGAACATGTTAAGTTATCACAGAATGATAAGCTTTTTACAGGTTTTTTAACCATAATAAATGGGAAACCTCAAAATCCCGAAATTATAGTCAGTGGAAAATCGCTGGTACATAGTGCGCCTCTTACCGCGATCGCTTTCCAACATAGTTATTTTGGTAAATGGGGCCAGTATATTGTTTCGATTGGACTACTATTGTTTGCATTTAGCACAGCTATTTCATGGTCCTACTATGGAGATCGAGCGATGACTTATTTGTTTGGAGCTAATAGTGTTATTTATTTTAGAATTGTCTATGTAATTGCTTTTTGCTTGGCATCATTTGTTGATACAACTATTATATGGACTCTTTCGGGAATTACGATCGCCTTGATGACTTTACCTAATCTTTTTGGTTTACTTTATTTAAGAAAAGATGTTAAGAGTTCTATAGCTGAATATTGGATCGCTTTCAAGAAAGACTGGCCGGATGAAAAAACACCTGAATGATAGATAAAGGAATTCAGCTGAAGATCTCAAAAGATCCACCGACTTAGTACAAGATCATTTAAGGTTTTAAAATAGCTTGGATTCGTTGCCAAGATTGATCTCTAGCTGAGATGTTCTCAGCACTGCCATTGGGGTCATCACCAGATCTCATGTAGGCGTGACCAGCCCCTTCATAAACTTCATATTCATATTGTTTTTGATAGTGCTTCATAGCGGCCTCTGAAGAGGGGAGTGTCGAGTTGACCCGTTGATCAGCCCCACCATAAAAACCGTAGATGGGCGCAGTAATATTAGCATAAAGGCCTTCATCTTTAGGTCCGGTTCCATAAAAAACCAAGCCGGCAAGTAAACGTGCGTTGTGAGTGGCATAGGTAAAAGTTTGAGATCCTCCCCAGCAAAATCCCATGACAGCTACCTGACCCGTACCGGCTGGGATATTTTCCGCAAAGGCGAACACGGTATCAAGGTCATTGAGTACTTTAGATTGTTGCAGTCCATAAATAGCGATGCGGGCTTGATCGGAATTGGGATAGTCCATGGTTTTTTCATATTCGGAACTCATTCCTGAGATTAGATCGGGAGCCACTACAATATAACCTGCTTCAGAAAGTTGATCGGCCATGGACCTGGCCCAATCATCGAGGCCTCGATTTTCATGAATAAGCAGAATTACTAGAGCAGACTTACTTGATTCAGGATAGGTTACAAAACAACTGAGATCACGTCCATTAGATTTTAATTTAATCCATTCATGGTGCCTTGGCGAATGATCCAATTGTGCGACGGCATGGGGTTGAGCGAATGCATTTACGGATATGAATGATAAATAAGCGAAGATCAATGTATAATTCATGGGTCATTTATTGAGTAATTACTTTCAGTGGTATAGCTAATTTTACTGATATTTCTTTAATATTTTTAGCCATGGTTTTATGATTTTTTGATCTTGTTAGTAGGATTTTTTCTCCAGCATTTAATTTGAGATAGGCTAAATATTCGGTGTACTGATTGTAACGCACCCGTCCGCCCCAAGAAGTCATGGTTTGTCTCATTTTTGTCTCATTGATGAAGATGTATTCAATGTGCTCGAATAGTTTTGGTGTACCCCATTTGCTACCTAAAACCCAAATATATTCATGAATGAATTTTTTATTCATGTTGATTTCAATTGTATCTTGTAAGGTCCAAATCAAAGGCAATATGGGAGCTAATAAAATCATAAGTGCAATGACAAGCGCTTTGGTTAGATAGCACATTAATGCGATATAAATTAGAAACAAAATCAAAGAAAACGCCATCCTGAAGGCTATGGGAAGACTATATCCTCTACTTATTCGGATGATTTTTGCTTTTTCTGTGCTCATTAAATTTTCAAAATAGCTCAAATACTTTAAAAAATCATAGGATTGAGACAAGTATTATCTCGCATTCCGAGTATTCAAACGTATTAATGATAAATTTGCTCCTATGGAAATAAATGGATTTGGAACGGTTGGGTTATTTATCTTGGGCGGATTGGGATTTATTCTTACAGCTTTAATGGTAGGAAAGCTATTAAGACCAGATCGTCCCAATGAGGAGAAGTTAACCACTTACGAATCAGGTGAAGATCCAATTAATAACGCCTGGGGTCAGTTCAATTTGCGTTTTTATATTATAGCACTAGTCTTTATTCTATTTGAGGTTGAACTGGTGTTTCTATTTCCTTGGGCCGTTGTTTTTGCAGATGTTGACCTCATTGCGGTAACGAATGGCTTATGGGGATGGTTCTCTTTAATTGAAACAGGTATTTTTATACTAATTTTATCAGTAGGTTTGGCTTATGTATGGATGAATGGTATGTTAACTTGGTTGCGTCCGCGGGTCCATATTTCTAGCTTCAGTTCGAAAGTACCCAAAAAATTTTATAATCAAATCAATAAAAAATATTCATGAAAGGATTACATGACCAAGAGTTATCACAAGGAGGAGTTATTGTTTCAAATATCGACGATCTGATCAATTGGGCAAGATTGTCCAGTCTGTGGCCGATGGGATTTGGGTTGGCTTGCTGTGCCATTGAAATGATGGGAGCCATGGCGACCGGATATGATATGGATAGGTTGGGAGTGTTTCCCAGAGCCTCCCCTAGACAATCAGATGTGATGATTGTAGCAGGCACCGTTACTTTTAAAATGGCTGATCGAGTCCGTAGGCTCTATGAGCAGATGGCTGAGCCGAGGTATGTTATCTCAATGGGCTCTTGTTCCAATTGTGGTGGCCCTTATTGGGAGCACGGCTATCATGTCGTAAAAGGAGTAGATCGGATCGTTCCAGTAGATGTATATGTACCTGGATGCCCCCCACGACCTGAGGCGTTAATTGGTGGTTTTATGAAGTTACAGGAAAAAATTCGGGGAACATCTATTGTGAAACCCCAAGCACTTGAGCGAATAATGGAGAAAGAAGAAAATCAAAAGGTATGACGACGAATCAAATTTTTGACTTACTAAAGAGTTCATTTGGCCAAAAAGTTTTACAAATTAATCTGAATGATACGCCTCAATCTATTGAAATAACGTTACAAGAAAACCAAGAATTATTTCTTTTTTTGAGAGATAATGATCGTTTGTATTTTGATATGTTATCTTCGATTACAGGAATTGATAATGGGCCTGAAGACAATACAATGGAGGTGATATATAACCTCTACTCTATTCCCTTTGATTTTCACCTGATGGTCAAAACTAAAATAGATAGAAAATCTGCCATTGTCCCCACCGTATGCGACATTTGGAAAACAGCAAATTGGCATGAACGAGAAATCTTTGATTTGTTAGGGATTCGGTTTGAAAATCACCCAGATTTGAGACGTATTTTATTACCCAATGATTGGAAGGGGCATCCGTTAAGAAAAGATGATGTTTTGCAAGAACAATACCATGGGATTAAGGTTGATTATTAATATTTATTTTGGATATTCAGTATACATATCATCCAGATCATTTAAAAAACTCTGAACCTATTTATACCTCGTTAAATTCTCTCAAACATGGAGAAATGGTTTTTAATATAGGTCCACAGCATCCTTCAACACATGGTGTACTGAGGCTAGAGGTGGTAACTGATGGAGAAATTGTCAAGGAAGCGATTCCTCATATCGGCTACCTACATCGCTGTTTTGAGAAGCATGCAGAATCAATGCCTTTCAATCAAATAATTCCTTACGTAGATCGACTTGATTACATGTCGGCTATGAATTCGGAGCATGCTTATGCCATGGGTGTGGAACATATGCTTGGAATTACTGATCAAATTCCAAAACGGGTTGAATATATTAGAGTGCTTGTCGCTGAACTCAATCGAATAGCATCTCATTTTGTTGCGATAGGTACTTATGGATTGGATATTGGCGCTTTTACGCCCTTTTTATGGTTGATGAGGGACAGAGAACATATTTTGAGATTACTTGAATGGACCTGTGGTGCTCGTATGTTGTATAACTATGTTTGGATAGGAGGCCTATATTATGATTTGCCTTTGCAGTTTGAGGATCGTTGTGCTGAATTCAGTGCCTATTTAAAGCCTAAATTAGAATATTTAGAAACTCTTTTAATTAACAATAAAATTTTTGTCGATAGAACTGCAAAAGTTGGTGTATTGCCTTTAGACTTAGCAGTTAATTATGGTGTGACAGGTCCCATACTTCGCGCCAGTGGTTTAAAATATGACCTTAGAAAGGTCGATGGTTACAGTGTATATACAGAGCTAGATTTTGATATACCAATTGGAAAAGGGACCATGGGTACGATTGGAGATTGTTGGGATCGTACTTATGTGCGAATGCAAGAATGTCACGAGTCCTTAAAAATTATAGACCAGTGCCTTGTTAAGCTTAACCATGAATTGAAAAGGGATAAAGAGTTCAATCCTCGAGCTTTAGTGCCTAAAAAAATAAGACCCAAGGCGGGTGATTACTATGTTCGCGCTGAAAATCCAAAGGGGGAACTCGGCTTCTTTTTTAGAACCGATGGCCGCTCTGACGTTCCAGTACGTTGCAAAGCAAGAGGAGGTTCATTCGTGAATCTATCAGTACTTCCCGAAATAAGTAAAGGAGTCATGATATCTGACCTAATAGCCATTGTTGGCTCTCTTGACTTGGTGCTAGGTGAGGTGGATAGATAATTTATTATCACTCCCTATCGAATTATAATAAATTATCTATTGTGCCCTCTTTAATTAATTATTCGTATGAAGACCTCTACTCTTCTGTTTAAAGCTCTATTTTCCTCAGAGGTATTTGGGACAATAGGCTGCGCTTCACCATAGCCTTTAGCAATCAATTGCTGACCTAAGACTCCACGACTAATCAAGTAATCTCTTACCGCATTCGCCCGACTTTCAGATAAGATGAGGTTATCTTTTTCTTGTCCAACATCGTCAGTATGAGCGGCAATCTCAATAACCAAGTTTTCGTTGTTGGTGGTTAAATCAACGATAGCTTCCAATGCTGCCTTACTACTTAATGTGAAGGTTGTTGAATTAGTCTCGAATAATATGGATCCTTCATTAACTTTTCTGTCAATTTCGATTTTAGTTAAAACAATCTTTTCATTTACAATAGGCTGATCTTTTGCATTAGTTAATTTTATAACTCCTTGAGTGAAGAAATATTCTCTAGCTTTAAGCTTGTAAATAAATTGAGTATTTTCAGCAGCAGTCATCGCATACGTATCTGCGGTCATATTACCTTTGAATATCGTTTGTTTACTGTTCATATCTACAAGTTCTAATTTACTGCCCATCACTTTCTCACCAGTCGCAGATACAATGGATAGATTAAGATCAATGGTAGTGGGGAGTACTTCCTCAGCAATTAAATTTAATGTTTTGTAAATACGGGTTTCTAATTTACCTTCCTCGGCATCAGGAATGATAATTGACTCCTCAACAGTGATATAACCCTCTTTTTCTACCCTGAGTGAATAAGTTGTATCACTGACAATACCTATAGAATAAACCCCAAAAATATCATCAACCAATTCGTCGTTTATGTATATGTTGGCCGTAGTCGTGTCTTGATCCACAACAGGATAGAAGTACATTGTACCTTTGTATGGTAGTATTTCCTCTTTCTTTTCCTTCTTCTCTTTTGGTGGCTTAACTTTTTTGACACGTTTAGGACCACTACCGAAAACTAGATTAATACCTGCTTGGCCTTGAATCCAATCAAGGTCATAAACGCTGTAGCCAAACATTCTATCTACGCCAGCATAAAATTGTAAGAATCCAGCAGTAGCTGAAACAGCGGCACCCATATTTAATCCTTGTTGTGGCATTTTAGTGATGGAGGTTGACAAAATTAATTTGGGGCTAATTTTTCTGTTGATACCAATACCAAAGCCTGATCTAAGTTCGCCCTGAATGATTCTAGAATTGATGGTAGCAGTAATATCAGTTTTCTCATCCCATGGATTGTATATAATGCTAGCTAATATTCGAGTAGGCAAATTGGTGTTATAAGCTTCATTTAGCTCGTAATAATCAAAAGCATTACTAAATGTATC
>PYIJ01188438.1_pt1 | contig 13383 bp, 9 predicted proteins | sample 3578051 | NCBI WGS metagenome assembly PYIJ01 (sample SAMN08408021, study PRJNA431606) | Marine metagenome isolate SA_KN192-05_S13_5m, whole genome shotgun... | biome: marine; feature: oceanic pelagic zone; material: water; isolation source: surface water sample, 0.2-0.8 um fraction ... | reverse complement strand
TGGTATATGGGCATCAACCCGCGCGGACTGGTGCCGACGCTCATTGATGATGGCAAGGTTGTAATTGAGAGCAATGATATTATCACCTATCTGGAAGCTAAGTTTCCAAGCCCGACGCTGATCCCCGAAGGCCAGCGCGACAAGGTGAGCGCGCTGCTGGATTTTGAAGACCGTCTGCACATGAATTTGCGCGCGCTGACTATGCGGTTTTTTGTGCCCGCAGCAATTGTGCAACGAACCGACGCGCAACTAGCACAATATGACGCCGCTGGTTCCGGACAGGTGGGCGGGCACAAGGATAATCACAAAGCCTATGAGATGGCCTTTTGGCGTGACATGAAAGAGCATAATGGCGTACCCGAACCGCGCACCAAGGCGGCGGTCGATGCTTTCCGTGCCGCGTTTGACGACCACGAAACTGCACTGGCCGGGCGGCCCTATTTGCTAGGTGAAACAATAAGCGTGTTGGACATCGCCTGGTATGTTTATGCCAACCGTCTGCGCGGGGCGGGCTATCCGCTGGCGCGCTTGCACCCGCGCGTCGGGGCGTGGTTTTCCAAGCTTAATAGGAACAAAATGCTGCGCCGCGAGGTGGCCAGTCCGCTACCCTTGCGGATTATTTCGGCGGGGTTGCGTCTAGTGCATCGCGCCAAGGGCAAACATATCCAGACATATCTTTCGTAAAAGCCGCAAGCTTGAGGCAGAAAGGCAGGAGCCAAATTGCAAAATGATTACGCCGTGACGCAAAAAGTTATCCACTGGCTTATGGGTATTTTTATCATGCTGGATTTGTTCATCGCGCAGAAATTCGGAAATTTTGTCGGCGATCATGATGGTTTCATCGCCTATTATAATGAGACGCGTTTTGCCTCGCGAGTCGACCACGCGACCATGGGATATATTCTGACTGCGCTGTTTGTGCTGCGGGTGTATTTCCGCAACCGCCATGGCGGGGCTGAATTGCCTGCTAATATGCCGCAATGGCAGGTGCGCGCGGCTCATCTGGGACATGTTGGTCTTTATGTGTTGATGGGCGCACTGTTTCTCAGCGGCATCATGACCGCAAGCGCGGCGAGCCAGCCAATTGTTATTTTCGCTACCTTCGATGTCGCCTTTGGTGCGGCTGATGAAAGCTTTTTTCAGGCAGTGCGGCAGATCCATGAATTGTGCACCAATCTCATAATCGCGCTGATTGTCATTCATGTCTGCGCCGCGCTCTATCACCATTTCATTGTGCGTGATCATATAACCGCGCGCATGTTGCGCTTTTGGAAACGGGTGGAAAACTAGTGATGCCCCATCTGATTACTCGGATAGCCGCCAAGCGGTGTTTGGGATTGCTTATTGCTATTTGGCTACCATTCGCTGCTACCCAGGCAATGGCTGCAGCCTATGCGCTGGGTGCTTCGCAAGAGATGGAACGCCCGCATATTGTGGTGATTATGGCCGATGATTTGGGATGGCGCGATGTGGGATTTAATGGTAGTGAAATAAAAACTCCACATCTCGATAAGCTGGCTGCAACCGGAAAGCGTTTAACGCGATTTTATGCCCACCCGACTTGCAGCCCGACCCGCGCTTCGCTGATGACGGGTCAATCGGCGCTGCGGCTCGGCGTGACGCGGCCCTATTCCAAACTCAATCCAACGGGCTTGCCGCTGGACCGCAAGCTGCTGCCCGAATTTTTAAAACAACATGGCTATCAGACAGCGCTGGTCGGAAAATGGCATTTGGGGCCGCGCAAAAAAGCCCATTTGCCGAACGCACGCGGGTTTGACAGTTTTTATGGTCATGTGACCGGTGGCGTCGGTTATTGGGACCATGTGCACGGTGGTCATTATGACTGGCAGCGCGACGGGATAACGGCGCGCGATAAGGGCTACGCAACGCATTTGCTCACTGCTGAGGCTGTGCGTGTAGTCCGCAACCGCGACAAGAAAAAACCGCTTTTCTTGTATCTTGCTCTCGGTGCCCCGCATTTGCCCAATGAGGCACCGGCTGAAGCACTGGCTCAATATGCCCATATTGCTTTGGAAAAGAGGCGAATTCACGCCGCTATGGTCAGTGAAATGGATGCTGCCATCGGCAAATTGATCGATGAGTTGGACGCAGAAGGCATACGAGACGACACGCTCATCTTTTTCATGAGCGATAATGGTGGCCTGACCGAGCATCGTTTATTGCCCGGATTTACCTTTCGCCTGGTTAATGGCCTTGAAAGCATATTCGGCAAGCCCATCCCCGGCCGCTTTCTCGAATTTATGCGTACCAATATGCATGACGGCGCAGCCGATAACGGTCCTTTGCGCGGTGGCAAAAGCTCGGTCTTGGAAGGTGGCATTCGCGTTCCAGCAATCATTAACTGGCCGGGCAAATTAACAAATACAGACTATGACGGCCGCCTGCACGTCACCGATCTGTTGGCGACCCTGATGGACGCGGCGACCGGCAGCACAAAAACCGGTCAATTGACCGATGGCAAAAGCATGTGGTCGGCATTGACCGAGGACAGGCAGATCGCGCCTTCAGATTTTGTGACGATGGGCATGGACGGCAAGGCATTTTTCAATGGGCGGTGGAAGCTCATCGCGCGCAATAATGGCGAGCTGCAGCTTTATAATATTGTGAAAGACGAAACGGAAAGTCGCAATCTCGCATCCCAGCGACCGGATATCGTTGAAAAGCTGCAGGACCTTTTGGCCGCCTCACCGGTTGGTACGTCCACCAGCATACCGTTGTGGAAAGTGATATTGGACCCCGATGAATTTGGCGGTGCGGAACGGAAAGCGCCGATGGCTGATTTGGCGGTGGAGTAATCGGCTATGGGATGGTTAAGCTTTCAGACAATTCTGGAATAATCGTCGTTTATTAACCTGACGAGAAAACACCTAAAGATTTCCTCTTGGCTAACACCGACCGTGTGAGGAATATTATGTCACAGAACAAGACTAGAATGTTGAAAGGACCTTTGCTTTTTTCAAGCAAAAGGGATGAGAATCAGAAACGGGCTTTCATTTTATGCGTCAGGCCACTTTTTTGTTTTTCACCATGCGTTGTATCTTAGCCGGTCCCCAAAGCTAGGGTCTTCAGCTATTCGGGTGCAAGTTCGGATAACAGAGTCTTTAACCTCTTGTTCAACCACGCCCTGCGGCATGCGCGAAGCCAAGCAATTGTCATAAATGGGTAGCTGCGCCATTTCATCATCTTCGAAGAACTCAAGGCACTCCCGCTCATCTTCTTCTCGATAATTGAGCTCAATCTGCGCACCCTTTCTGGGCGGCGTTACGTGCAGAAAATTCTCAGCAAATGTAGCCCGGGGTGGGATGTTCACTGCCACCATTTCACTTTCACCCGTGTAATTGACCCAATCAATTCTCTCTATGGTTTGATCGGTCGGATTATTTAGGATTATCTCAGTTCCTTTGTTGCCATTTTCAAATAACTGCACTTTCGCTGAATATTGAAATGACTGTAACTCATAAGCTTTCCAAGAAACTGCGGGAATACTCCACTTCTTGCATTTCAAATCCTCATTGGCTGAAGCGGGCGAAAAAATTGCCATAAAAAGCACAGCCGAACGCAACATATTAGAAGTGCCTTTCGAGTATATTTGGGTCACAAAACTATCCTTAACAATTCGCTATCCAATCCAAGTCCGTCGGTCCGAGTGCTGGATGATCAATTCGTTCAGCAAGAGAACCAACGCCAGTTTACCCCTTAGAAATATAATTTGCTAACAGTTACGAGTACTCAGAGGACCAGCGGAGCGGATCCCAATGATCAGCGGAGATAGGGCGATGTTCTGTTAAAGTCATGACACCCCATCGATGTGTACCCTCCATTTGCCGCCGTACATCAGTATTAAAATTGAAAAGTCCTTGTGAGCTTATTTTTTTGAAAATGTAGAGGCAGCCTGAGGGGTTTTAACACTCAACAGTTCACATTGCGCTCCAGTTCTTATTATCAAGATACGACGGTTCATTACAGCGGAGCCTATTTCTGACGGCTTTTTTTCAAAATTGAGCTCTAAGCGTATTTGACTTCCGTCGATATGCATGTCGGCCAATTCATAATTGCCCGCACTGTTGCCATGCTTTTCGGAAATAAATACTGAGTAATCTGATACGTCTCCTGAGAGTGATGAGAACCTCTCTAGGAAGGAAGTCTTGACTTTCTCATTATTTATCAGACCAACATGAGAGAGTTCTTCCATCGAGGTTTTTTCGATAATTTCAATAGAGCCACAATCGCGTTGAGCGGTAGCATCGACAACTAGTAAAATAACTAGAACTGCATAGAAAAGTTTAATTTCGCTGCCCCAACTGAACCATAGTCATTCTGATCTTCAACAATGCCAAAAGTTAGGCTTCCGTCCGAAAACTCATAATTGTAGGCAAAGAACCTCTCAAGCCTTTTATCATCATGAATTGTGAAGTGTTGTTCAATGTAAAGCATATCTCCTGCCCTAGTCCTGCCTGTGGGCGTAATAAGAGACACGCTACCTTGTGAAAGCTGGTTAGCCTTTGACACGCCCCAAGCAAAATTTCCAAGTTTGCCATGTGTGCTATATCCCAACGTCCAGCTATCCGCTTCTGCATTTTTTAGGCCAAATGTTCGGTGGGTAGCACCAATATCATGAAACTTATTGTTTGTGGCTCTAAAAAACAAATCACTAGAACTGCCTACCTTTTGAACAAAACCAAGCTCAGTACTTAGCGAGTGTCCGTTAGGCGCCTCATATTTTGTGATGACATTATTCATCCGACTATTCGAGACTTTGTACCCAGTTGTGAATTTGAAGCCACGATCAAATTCAATGTTGAAAGATGCCCCATAACTTGAAACTGAGGTAGTGCTATTATTTTCATTGCGATATTGGTCCAATGGTCGAAGATTTAAGCCACTATCAGATCGCAAATTAGAAGACACTCCGTTTCCGGAGATCGAAGTGATACCGTAGTTTTCATTACGGAATTGGACGAATGGTTGAAAATTTAGCCGTTTGTATGTTTGGTTCCAAATGTAACTCGCAGAAGGCTCGTCTTGCACCATCTTTGGAGATGGAAATAAGGAAGATAACTCACCCCAAAAAGCCTTAGAAGCAGTTTCTGGACCATTACTGCTAAAAGCGATGAACCGCGGGATCCAATTGAAATTTTTTAAATTTCCTTCGGATGACATAAAACCGAGCGAGGGGTCGCTATGTGTATCGATCATTGTAGATGTTGAGAAAGATGGTGTTGAGGCTCTAGAAAACTTGGAGAAAACTTGATTGCCATCGACGGAGAAGCGCGCGCTATCAAAACTGTCGAAAACAATAAATTTACTATCGAGTATCTGATTTTGGACTGATGCTGGAAGCCCTGCCGGAATGGAAATCCTTGTAGCAGTGACATCTGTGCCATTCTCAAGGCCGCTGCCATTTGGGTATATATAGTTTCCGATCCGCGCTGATGCAGCTGTTGCGTTTACTAATCCATGACCAAAGATTGCTTGCATCTCAGCTGTTGAACTATTCGCGGAGGTCTGACCTCCACTGCCAGTTAAACCGCTATAGCTAGCAGTTGATTTGATACGCGTTGCAATTTGCGCAGGCGTTAAACTAGGAAATTTTTCCATCAGAGCTGCTGCAAGTCCTGAAACGTGCGGCGCGGCCATTGAGGTGCCGCTGTAACGCACATACTCATCGCCAAGAGTGCCGTTAGCCCGCGCGCCTAAGATTCCATCTGTTGCTTGAGCGTCTCCACCACCCGGTGCTGTAACACAAAAACCCGCCGCTACTCCGCATCTGTTAGAATAGATTGTTTCAGTTAGTGAGGAGTCAACTGCCACAACTACAAGCCATTCATTGGCTAACTCAGTTATATGATAAGGCAGGGCGCCGGAACTGTCAGGTTGAAGATCCTGATCATTACCAGCAGAAAACACAATTAAAGTACCATTAGTTTGCGCCGCCCTTATTGCAGTGATGGTATTGGGGTAGAGAGCGCGTATAACTGCTTCAGTGTCCAAAGTAACCGATGTTCCTGATCCCCAGCTATTATTTGACACGTCAATGTTATCGGTAACATGACGATTGAACACTGCTGCAATTTGAGAGTCTGTGGCTAGTCCTTCAAGGCCGTCCACACCGTCGTTGTCTACCTTGTAATCATACAAGGTGGCGTCATATGCAACACCTCTCATGCCCAATCCGTCGCGCTCTCCTGCAATGATTGAGGCCACGTGAGAGCCATGACCGTTTTCGTCGGCACCATAACCAGAACCGCTATTTGCAAAGTCGTGCCCTTGAATTGTTTTGCCATCAAATTCCTGATGCCCTGAATCAATGCCGCTGTCGACAACGGCTACTTTTACGCCCTCACCCGAATATCCATAGTCATTAAGCGACAATGCATTTATCCTGCCGAGCATCGATTGGTAATTAAATTCCGTCGAAAAAACGCCATCTGCGGTGTTGCGATATTGGCCGTCTGAGAGGCCGCCGCCGCCACCGCCGCCGCCGCCACCGCCGCCAGCTGCAGCAAGGGCAGCCAATCCCGCGACAATTCCATAAACACTATTTCCACTGGGCTCTACAGCAGCTATGTCTGATTTTGGTTTGTCGGAAGATGCATCCTCACCAAGTAGCGGCAGTGTTTGGGCAAAAGAACCCAGCATTTGCGACATCAGCAATTCATATGGCGCAGGCATAGGAAGGTTTTCTAGTTGGATTCTCTCGACGTTGTCTGAGAGTGATTTGTGGATGCCATAAATACGATTTGGTTGGGCGGCAACTAGCCGAGCAATATCTCGATATCTCAGCCCTTCTTGCACGACAGACGATGGAGAAAAATTCTTTGGTGTGTCCGGAGCCGACGGGGCTCCAGCCGAGATGCCAAAGTCAAAATCAACCTCATCTTGAAGCAAACTCTCTAAGCGTCTGTCGCCAAGTTTGCGTCCAGCATCTGACATGCATTCGGCTAGTAGGTTTTTATATTTCTGAAATCCCAACTCTGGATCTGGGCAATTGGCATAATCCTGAGCTCGAACTGTTGAGTAAATACCTATGCTGGCTATTGCAGCTAAAGCCGACGCTAGACCTATTTTCATTATAAACATCTCCAAGAGGTTTCAGTTGAAACTTTCTTAGGAAAGTCGATACACGCGATTACAAAAGCGAAAAATCCATAAATTACGTGTGTTTAAAATGCCACACTCTCGACTTGTGCACAATTATGTTTCATCTTTGTTAAATTAAAAATTTAAAACTTGTTATTCTAAGCCGTGAATAAGGGAGCGCAAAATGTTACGCAAACTTCTAATACAATCATTTACGATTTTCGGATTGACAAGTACTGCTATGGCAAACGATTTCTATTTTGGGGTCTCAGCCACAGATACTGAATACAAAAATGTTATAATTGATACAGATGACAGAGGTCATGCTGTGACTTTTGGAATGAATCTGGACATCCTAAGTGGCGTTAACACCGCTCTGGAGCTATCTTATGCCGACCTCATTAATAGAGGTTTTTTTGGAATTGGTATGTCAGCCGAAACGCTTGATATTTCTGTCTTGGCATCATTCGGTTCTGGAAAAATCAGACCATTTGGACGACTCGGAATTTCGGACGGCGAAGTAAAAGAAAGAGTAGGCATTTTTACTGTATCGGACGATGACACGACTGAAATTTGGGGCCTAGGGGCTGATTGGATTGTGAGCGATACGTCTTTTATTCGTCTGGAAATGACAGACGCAGAATATGAACGAACAGAACTTGAGACTATTCGTCTCGGTGTATTCACTAGATTTTAATCGCCAAGCAAAAATTGGAATAGTGCCTAAAATTTCTTAGAATCCTTGGTACGCTTTTCAGTTGCAGTTGGCCCCCCAGCTGTCTTGCGCCATCTCAGTGGAGCATAATTGGAGCAAATGCATTCCAATGATTTGGCTTGAAGCTAAAAGCGTTGGTGAGACTGGCGCACCCGAGAGGATTCGAACCTCTGACCTCTGCCTTCGGAGGGCAGCGCTCTATCCAGCTGAGCTACGGGTGCTTTCATGGTGGTTTTACATCATTTGGTGATGACTACCAAATCGAAAACTGTGCTTCTTAATCCACCTGCTATAAACGCAGTTAGTCAATCATTAGGAACGTAGTGTGGACACTATGGGCGACCCTAAACTTCGTTTAACTTGTCTGCCGCCTTAAGATTTTTCTTTTGTTTGTTTGACTTGGGCGGCAATCAGTGTGGCTACATCATATTCGTCATCACCCTTATAGCGCGGCGCATAGGATGCATAAGCGTCTGTCAACTCGGCATGGCGCTCATTAATATGCACCATATTGTAGCTATGGGAGACTATTATATGTTCACCGTTTTTTACCTGCCGTTTAACAATTTCGGCAAAATCATCTGCATTCATGCCTCCCTCAGCTTGAGCGGTCAGCGGGGTGTCGACATAGCCGGGAAAAATTGTGCCGACATGGATAAAATCGGGTAAATCATTGCGCAAGCTTTCGCTAAGACCGAAAACAGCATGTTTTGAGGCAACATACGCGACGCTTTTGGGCACCGCGACAAAAAGCGAGTTTTCCGAGCCAAGATTATAAATCGCCGCCTGCGTCCCTTGCTCGATCATGCGGGCGCTAAATACCGCGCATCCGTGCCAAACACCAAAAAAGTTCACATCGAGTAACTTGCGAGCTTCGGCGATATCAACTTTATAGATTGATCCGCGTGCACCTGTAATACCTGCATTGTTGATTAACATGTCGACCCGGCCATAATGCTCCCATGCGACATCGGCAAAGGCTTCGACGCTGGAAAGATTTGCCACATCCAACGGGGCAGAGATGGCTTCGATGCCTAATTCCGAAAGCCCTGCAATGGCGGAATCAAGAGCTTCTTGGCGCGGTTCGCCAATGATTATTTTGGCTCCCTCCACGCCTAGGCTTTTGGCCAAGGCAAAGCCAATCCCGGCCGCACCACCGGTGATGGCAACAACCTTATTGCTTAAATCTTCCATAATGTTCTCCGAGTTTAAGTGCGGGATCCGGTGAGCTTCATAAAAACGGTTTCAAGATCTGCCCCTTCACTGGCGAGGTCGGCTATTTCGATCCCTTTTTTCTGCACCAGTTCCAGAACTTCGCCGGCCGCATGCTGCCCAGGATTGTATTGTATGATTAATTGCCCATCATCGCGCAACGCACATTGCAGGTCGGCAATTATCGGCGCGGCTTCCAACTGGGAGTTTGGGCGAATAATGAGGGTTTTACTGTCTATCTGGCGCAGCAGGTTGTTAGTCTTGTCGCAGGCAACGACTGCGCCATTGTCGATTATAGCAATGGTGTCGCATAGTTCTTCGGCCTCTTCGAGATAATGCGTGGTCAGCATGATAGTGACGCCCTGCCGGTTCAAGTCGATGACATAATCCCATAACTGGCGGCGCAACTCGATATCGACGCCTGCCGTCGGCTCATCCAGAACAAGAACCGGAGGATTGTGCACCATTGCTTTGGCCACCAGCAGGCGACGGCGCATACCGCCTGACAGCGTGCGCGCATAGGCTTGGGCTTTGTCGGCCAACCCCATGGCTGACAGAATTTCCCTGGTGCGCCGCTGTTTGCGCGGCACGCCATAAAGCCCGGCCTGTAACTCCATTATCTCGGCCGGTGTGAAAAACGGATCAATGCTCAGCTCTTGCGGCACAATGCCGATCGAGGCGCGCGCCTGGCGCGGATTGGCGTCAATGTCAAATCCCCAAATATTGGCGCTGCCGCCCGATTTGATGACCAGCCCGGCGAGAATATTGATAAAGGTCGATTTGCCCGCCCCATTGGGCCCAAGTAGGCCGAAAATAGCGCCGCGCGGAATTTCCAGGTCAATGCCTTTCAGCGCTTCTTTTGCGGGCTGGTTGCCGCCGGCCTTATAGGTCTTTTGCAGGCCGCGCGCGGACAGCGCGATGGGCGGTTGCTTGGGGTTGTCCATGAAAAACTCCTTTCTCACATGTAACATTGCGCGCTGCGTTGGGCAAACACCCACACCGGATTTTGGGGACGGAATGCGGCAGTGGGTTTTTTCGCGCTTTAACTCTGCTAAAATTTAGTCCGACTCGGTTGATGAAGGATTTCCCATGGCAGCGCGCGCAAAACTCGGTTCCGGCGATCATCTCTATCTGGTGGACGGCTCCGGCTATATTTTCCGCGCCTATCATGCCCTGCCGCCTTTGACGCGCAAATCCGACGGGCTGCCAGTCGGTGCAGTGTCGGGGTTTTGCAATATGCTGGTCAAGTTGCTCGACGAAATGGACGGGGCCGAAACCCCTACGCATTTGGGCGTTATTTTCGATGCGTCGGGTCGCAGTTTCAGAAACGAAATTTATGTCGATTATAAAGCCCACCGGCCGCCTGCACCGGAAGATCTGGTGCCACAATTTCCGCTCGTGCGTGACGCGGTGCGCGCCTTCAATATTCCGGCAGTCGAAGAAGAAGGTTTTGAGGCCGATGATTTGATAGCAACTTATGCTGAAGAGGCTGCTAAAGCCGGAGCGCGGGTGACGATTGTGTCGTCAGACAAGGATTTGATGCAACTTGTTGGTGGCACCATCGATATGGTCGACACAATGAAAGACAAAAAGATTGATGTTGACGGTGTCATTGAAAAATTCGGTGTTGGGCCCGAGCGCGTCATTGATGTGCAGGCGCTGGCCGGTGACAGTGTGGACAATGTGCCGGGTGTGCCGGGCATTGGTATCAAAACGGCGGCACAGTTAATCGGCGAATTTGGCGATCTGGATACTCTGCTGGCGCGTGCCGAAGAGATCAAACAACCAAAGCGGCGGGAAAACCTCGTGAATTTTGCCGAGCAGGCGCGTATCAGCCGCGAACTTGTAACCTTGCGCCGTGATGCGCCCATGCCGGTTGCACTCAAAGACATGGCACGCGCCGCACCGGTGGCGGAAAATCTGATGGGCTTTTTAAAGGCCATGGAGTTCAACACGCTGACGCGGCGTTTGGCCGAACGTTATGAGATTGACGCCGATGCCTATGCGGCTTCAAAAACGCTAGCGGTTAAGGCGGGCAAAGCCGAAAAAGATGCCGGAAGCGCGCAATCCGGCACGCCGCAGGCCGACGGGAAGGGCGCCCGCGCTCGCCCGCCTGCCGAAATGCCGGCGCTGGATGTGTCGGCCTATACATGTGTGACAAAACCCGATGAATTGCAGGACTGGGTGGCGCGCGCCATGCGTGGCGGTGTTGTCGCGGTCGACACTGAAACCGATGGGCTGGACGCCATGCAGTGTCGGCTGGTCGGCGTTTCGCTGGCCGTGGCGCCTGGCGAGGCGTGCTATGTGCCACTGGCACACGGAGCCGGTGACAGGCTGGATTTGGGTGCCGAAACACCCAAACAGCTAGACGAGCAAACGGCACTCACCCTGCTGGCACCCATGCTTGCGGATGCGTCCGTTTTGAAAGTTTTGCAAAACGCCAAATTTGACCTGCAAGTGCTGGGTCGCCGCGGCGTGCCGGTTGTGCCGGTTGATGACACCATGCTGATTTCTTATGCGCTGGGTGCCGGAGCGCACAGTCATGGAATGGATGAATTGGCGCAACGGTTTTTGGACCATACGCCAATCTCGATCAAGGAACTGCTGGGGACGGGCAAAAACCAGATTACCTTCGACCGCGTGCCGGTCGATGAGGCGACCCGATATGCGGCTGAAGATGCCGATGTCACGCTGCGTCTGTGGTTGCATTTGAAGCCGCGGCTGGCGGCGGAGGGTGTGACTGGTGTTTATGAAAGCACCGAGCGGCCACTGGTGCAGGTGATCACGGATATGGAGCGCGAGGGTGTGCTGGTTGACCGGGCGGTGCTGTCGCGCCTGTCGGGTGAATTTGCCCAGAAAATGGCGGCCATGGAAGATGAGATATACGCGCTGGCCGGTGAAAAATTCAACATTGCCAGCCCCAAGCAGCTTGGCGATATTCTCTTTGACAAAATGGGTCTGTCGGGCGGCAAGAAAACCAAAACCGGCGCCTGGGGTACCGGTGCCGATGTACTGGAAGGGCTGGCCGAGGGCGGTAACACGCTGGCCGCCACCGTGTTAGACTGGCGCGGGCTGGCAAAACTCAAATCGACTTATACCGACGCGCTGCCGGATTTCGTAAATCCGGAAACGGGGCGCATTCACACTTCATATTCAATGGCGTCGACAACGACGGGCCGGCTTTCTTCATCCGACCCGAATTTGCAGAATATTCCGGTACGCACCGAAGACGGGCGGCGCATCCGAACGGCGTTTGTGGCCGCGCCCGGCAACAAGCTGGTGAGTGCTGATTACAGTCAGATTGAGTTGCGTATCTTGGCGCATATGGCGCAAATTGACAGCCTGCGACAGGCTTTTGCCGACGGGCTCGACATTCATGCAATGACAGCCTCGGAAATGTTTGCCGTGCCGCTTGGTGACATGACGCCGGATGTGCGCCGCCGCGCTAAAGCGATTAATTTCGGCATTATTTACGGCATTTCCGCATTCGGCCTTGCCAATCAGTTGGGCATATCGCGTAGCGAGGCGGCGGCCTATATTGATGCCTATTTTGAGAAATTTCCGGGCATTCGCGACTATATGGAAGCTACGAAAACCGAAGCCCGTGCGCAAGGCTATGTGTCCACCCTTTTTGGCCGGAAAGTACACCTGCGCGAAATCACTGCCAAAATTCCTGCGCGCCGAGCCTTTGCCGAGCGTGCCGCCATCAATGCGCCGATACAAGGAACGGCCGCCGATATTATCCGCCGCGCCATGATACGCCTGCCTGATGCACTGATGCCGCTTTCGAGCGCGCGCATGCTGTTGCAGGTGCATGACGAATTGATTTTTGAAGTGGCTGAAAATGAGGCCGATGCGTTGAAATCCAGCGTCGTTTCAGTAATGGAGGCCGCCTGCCACCCAAGGATGACGCTTTCCGTGCCGCTGGTGGTTGATGCCTGCGCCGCCGATAACTGGGACGAGGCCCATTAGTATTACTTAATAAGTACCAAAATGGACAAATCAGGGATATTGACGGTTAATAATTATTTAAAATCATACTATTCTGCAGCCAGAGCAGCGGCACGAACGTTATCATCGACATGATCGATGAATTTGGCGAAATTCTCAACAAACATGGCAACAAGTTTGGCAGCTTGCGTATCATAAGCGTCAGCATCCACCCAAGTGTCGCGGGGGTTCAAGATTGACCTGTCAACGCCCGGCACAGAAACCGGCACCTCGAAGCCGAAATTCTCATCCGTGCGGAAATCCACCGCGTTCAGGCTGCCATCCAGTGCGGCAGACAATAGTGCACGGGTTTCGCGGATTGGCATGCGGTTGCCAATGCCATAGGCCCCGCCCGTCCAGCCGGT